>Ga0209208_10000418_pt1 | contig 54450 bp, 42 predicted proteins | sample S1TSphfallax_3_FD_187694 | JGI IMG/M metagenome (GOLD analysis project Ga0209208, IMG submission 187694) | Host-associated microbial communities from peat moss isolated from Minnesota, USA - S1T2_Fd - Sphagnum fallax MG (SPAdes) (version 2) | ecosystem: Host-associated > Plants > Peat moss >... | reverse complement strand
CACGCTCGTCGACGCCTTGCGGCCGCAACTGCCGCGCGGCGCGCAGATCGCGGTGCTCGGTCAGGCGCAGACCATGCGTTCCTCCTTCATCCAGCTCGGCATTGGGCTCGTGATCGCGATCGTCATGGTGTACTTGCTGATCGTCGTGAACTTTCAATCCTGGCTCGATGCCTTCATCATCATCACGGCTCTGCCCGCGGCACTGGCCGGTATCTGTTGGATGCTGTTCCTGAGCCGTACGACCCTGAGCGTGCCGGCCTTGACCGGGGCGATCATGACGATGGGCGTGGCCACGGCGAACAGCATTCTGATCGTCGCTTTCGCCCGGCAGCGCATGAACGAGGGTCTTGGCGCCCTCGCGGCCGCGCTCGACGCCGGTGCCACGCGCATCCGTCCCGTGTTGATGACGGCGCTCGCCATGATCATCGGCATGATTCCGATGGCGCTCGGCCTCGGCGAAGGCGCCGAACAGAACGCGCCGCTGGGACGGGCGGTGATCGGCGGACTGCTGTTCGCGACCGTTTCGACGCTGTTTTTCGTGCCGGTCATCTTTGCCGGTATCCATGGACGCTTCGCAGGTGAGAAAGCTGCATGAACACCGACGCTACAACACCCCCGCTGGTGAGATCCGCAAAAATTGCCGTGGCGTGCTTCGTCGCCGCGCTGCTCGCCGGCGCCGCCGTCGTGATCGTCCTGCGAGTGGTCGCGGCCAATGCGCTCGCGGAGTCGACCTCGGCCCACATGCGGCAATACGTGACGGTGATCGAGGCACAGTCGCGCGCCGGCGACCAGCCCCTGACGCTGCCCGGCACGCTCCAAGGCGGAATCGAGTCGACTTTGTATGCGCGCACGAGCGGCTATGTCGTGCGCTGGCTCAAGGACATCGGCAGCGAGGTCAAGAAGGGCGAGTTGCTCGCCGAGATCAGCGCGCCGGAAGTCGACCAACAGTTGTCGCAGGCCATCGCGGCACGCGACCAGGCGGCGTCGAGTCTGGCGCTCGCCAAGAGCACGGCGGAACGCTGGCAGGGTCTGCGCAAACGGGACGCCGTCTCGCAACAGGATCTCGACGAGCGAGAAAGCGCGTTTCGTCAGGCGCAGGCCAATTACGATGCCGCCCGAGCGAACGTGGCGCGCTTGCAGCAACTGCAGGGATTCGCCAAGGTCGTCGCACCGTTCGACGGTGTGGTCACCCGGCGCAACATCGATGTCGGTGACTTGATCGACGGCGGCAACGGGGTGACCGGGCGGGCGCTGTTCTCAGTCGCTCAGGTGGATCCGCTGCGCCTCTATGTTTACGTGCCCCAGGCCTATGCCCACCGCATCAAGGTTGGCGATCCCGTCAAGATCGAGGTCGGCGAGCAGGCGCTACCAAGTTTCAGCGGCGTCGTCGCGCGCACGGCGCGCGCCATCGATACGCTGACCCGGACGATGCAGGTCGAAGTTCGCGTCCCGAATCCCGGCGGCGCGCTGATTGCCGGCTCCTATGTCCAGGTGCGTCTGCCCGTGGCCGGCGCGCCCGGCGCGGTGGTCGTGCCGACGGACGTACTCTTGTTCCGCGCCGAGGGCACGCGCATTGCCGTCGTCGACGGCAACGGCCGCGTACACCTGGTCACGGTCAAGCTCGGCACCGACTACGGTGATCGCGTCGAGGTGTTGAGCGGTCTGCAACCGGGAGCGCATTTGATCTCGCATCCGGCCGACTCGCTCAGCGATGGCGATCTCGTCGTCGTCACGGCCCCGGGTGTCGCCGGTGCAGGCGCGACGGTCGGCAGCGCGCGATGAAGCTTTTGCATCCGGGCGTCGGCGTGGCGGCTGCCGCGGCCTTGTCGCTCTCGGCCTGCGCCGTCGGGCCAGACTACCACCGGCCCGAGGCCGAGGTGCCTGCCGCTTGGGCTCTGCCGATCCCGTGGCGCGAGGCGCACCCTCTCGATGCTGAACTCAAGGGTCGCTGGTGGACTGGCTTCGAGGATGCCGAACTCGATGCGCTCGTCGAGCAAGCACTCGCAGGCAATCAAAATTTGCAGATCGCCGCGGCGCGACTCGATCAGGCGCGGGCGCAGGTGACGATCGCGCAGAGTGCCCTCTACCCGTCGCTGGCGCTGAACGCGGTTCCGACTCGCGCCAAGATTTCGGCGAATCGGCCGCTGGCGGCGTACTCCTCCCCGAACGTCTCGACGGTTCAAAATGATTTCGTGCTCGATGCGACGGTCAGCTACGAGGTCGATTTGTTCGGCCGCGTGCGCCGCGACATCGAGGCTTCACGGGCGGCGCGCGATCAGTCCCAAGCGGACTACGAGAATGCGCGCCTGGTGCTGATCGCGCAGGTTGCGAGCGACTTTTTTACCGTGCGCGAACTCGATGCGGAGAGCGCGGTCGTCCGTGCAAGCATCGAGGCGCAGCAGCACTCGCTCGACATCATCACGGCGCGCCACGAGCTCGGCTTCGCGACCGGTCTCGACCTGGCGCAGCAACAAGCCTTGCTCGCGGCGAGTCGAACGCAGCTCGAACTGCTGCAGAATCAACGTGCGCAAAACGAGCACGCACTGGCGACCTTGCTGGCCGTGCCGGCGCCGAGCTTTGCGCTGGCAGTGTCGGCTCCCGTGGCTTGGATCGTACCGCCCGTACCGGTCGGCCTGCCGTCGGACATCCTGCAGCGGCGCCCCGACGTCGCCTCGGCGGAACGCGCGATGGCCGCCGCCAATGCGCGCATCGGTGTCGCCAAGGCGGCTTATTTTCCGACCCTGGAACTGCTGCCCACCGCAGGCTGGGAAAGCAACGCGCTGGCAAGCCTGGTCGAGTTGCCCAGCCGGATGTGGTCCTTGGGTGCCGCGGCGTCGGCTACCGTCTTCAACGGCGGCGCAACGGGCGGCGCCGTCCGCTACGCGAGCGCGGATTACACGGCCGCAGTGGCGCTGTATCGAGAAACGATCCTGACGGCAATGGAAGAGGTCGAGAACGGCATCATCGGGCTCGCCCAGTTGTCGCGCGCCGAGGTCGAATCGGCCGCGAGCGTGAGCAGCGCACAGCGGGCGCTCGACATTGCCAACGATCGCTACGCCGGCGGCGTGGACACTTTCTTGGACGTCTTCACCGCACAACAAGCCTTGCTCGCCGACCAACGGCAGACGGTCCAGATCGAGGGCGAGCGCATGCTCGCCGCCGTTTATCTGGTCAAGGCGCTTGGCGGAGGTTGGCAGGCTTTGCCAAGGACTCGATAGGCACGGGCGGGGAGAGGGCGTTCGATTGAATGAAATCGACACCGAGGGCGGTCATCCATTCTTGTTCGGCGCCGGTCTCGGTGCGCTTGGCGACCGTATGCAGGCCGAGTACACGCGCCATCTGTACCAAGGCGGTGATCGCCGCTTGCGAAACCTTGTCGGTCCGCATTTGCGTCGTGATCGACGGGTCGAGCTTGATGTACTTGACGCCCGGCAGTCGCAGCAGCTCGAAGCATTCGGTTCTGAGACCGAAGTCGTCGAGTACGAGAGGGCAGCCGAGCCGATGCAAGCCCGCGGCCACTTCGGTCATGCGCATGCCCGCTTTGATCGCCAAGGCCACGTCGATTTCGAAAGCGACGGTTTGCGGCGGCAGAGCGGCCTTCGCGAGACACATGCTGATGAACTTCATGAAATGCTCGTCGTGCAGCGCGGTCTTGGTGAGATTCACGGAGAAGCGGACGTCGTCCTCCTCACAGACGCGAGGATTGTGCACGAGCCAGCCGACCAACTCGGTGATCACGCGCCGATCGATCATGGAACCCAGTCCATGATCGACCGCGGCCTTGAGCATCGCTTGCGGCGCGACGCCCGGTGAATCCTCCCCCTTGGCGCGCAGGAGCACTTCGAAGCGCTTCAGCGTGCTGCCCTTGGTCAAGGGCATCAAGCGTTGTACGTACAACGCAATCGGACTGTTGCGCAGGGTCGCGTTCAGCCGGTCGATCTCCGGCGTGATGGTCTCGGGGGTGGCGACCCGGGCAATCGGCGCCGGTGTGCTCAGCGACGATGCGGGCGGCGCTGCGGGCGCTGCCGGCGCCACCCGGGCGGCTGCGCTCTTTGCGGGGATGCTGACTTCGCTCATGGGTGTGAGCGTGAGTTCCGGCAACTCGATGTCGTGCATCGGCGGCTCGGCCGGAGCGACACGCGCGACGGGCGGTGCTGGCTTCGTAACGGGCGCCGCGGGCCGTGCGTCCGGCGCCGCAGGCCGCGCGGCGGGGATGTTCGCGGTGGTCGGCTTCGGCGCGACTTGGGTCGGCGGCGTAACGGCTTGGCCGGCGGGTTTGACGCTCGCGAGGCTTGCCGTCGCGGCTTTCGCCGGCGCTTTCGGCGTCGCTGCCGGCAGCGCGGGCGCCGGTTCCATGCGCCGGCGGGTCACGGCGAAATTGCCGAGCGCGCGCAGCAGTTTTTGCGTCAACAGCTGGCCGGCGCCCCGATCGCCCTGGCTGACGACGCGCGTGTCGACGATGACCATGACCGCGCCGACCATGGCGCGCTTGGCGTCGGTGACGCGAAAGAGCACGGCCGAACGTGAGTCGCCGAGATCATAGGCCACGGCCGTGGGTCCGCTACCGCTGGCGAAGGACTCGAAGGCCTGCTGAACCGCATTATGTTCATCGGGGCCCATGGAGCTTTCCGTGAGCCAGAGAAGATCGCCGCTCTCGTCGTGCAGAGAAATCGCTTGGGCCCGGACGGGTTCCATGGCGACGCGGATGTTCTGGCACAAGCTGTCATAATCGACAGGCGCCGCGCCGCTCGCCGTCCGAATCTCACCCTGTTCCATAGGCCCCGTCTTCAATGTGAGCATCCTTTAAATACCGCATGCCGCTTCCGGGCGCTGTGACGGTCTTCGCCAAACCCGCCGGCCCGGGGCGCCCGCGCATCAGCCGGCGGCCCAGGAAGCGGGCGCAAGCGGCTCGCTCTGTCATATGATCGATGCGGAACTGCCATCAGCCTGCGAGTGAAAACATGCCCCCCAAGACCGCAAATCGAGAATTCCGTTACTACGATTTCGTGATGGCCGCGTACGTCTGTGTGCTGCTGTGTTCGAATCTGATCGGCCCGGCGAAAGAAACCACGATTTCGGTACCCGTATTTGGCGACGTCACGTTCCTCGCTGGTGTGTTGTTCTTCCCAATTTCGTACATTTTCGGCGACATCCTCACCGAAGTTTATGGTTATGGTCGCGACCGACGCGTGGTTTGGGCGGGCTTCGCCGCTCTGGCCTTCGCCTCCGTCATGGCGGCGGTCGTCGTGAATCTGCCGCCGTCGGAGGCTGGACGCGCAGCCCAGCCCGCCCTCGAGGCGATTTTCGGCAATACGCCGCGCATCGTCGTGGCGTCGATCATCGCCTTCCTCTGCGGCACCTTCGTGAACAGTTACGTGCTGGCCAAAATGAAGATCCTGACCCGCGGCCGTTGGCTCTGGACCCGGCTGGTCGGCTCCACGCTCTGCGGTGAACTGGTCGATTCCGTGCTGTTCTACGTGATCGCCTTTTATGGCCGGATGCCCTGGGAGCACCTGCAGGGCCTGCTGCTGACCCAATATTTGCTCAAGAGCGGCTGGGAGTTGGTCGCCGCTCCGCTGACCTATCGCGTGGTCGCCTTCCTGAAGAAAGCCGAGAACGAGGACTACTACGACAACAATACGAATTTCACACCGTTCTCCTTGAAGACTCCCGACTGAATTCATCCGGTCCGCGACCGGATTCGCCCGAATTTGCGCCTAACGGCGCCCCATTGCAGGACTGAAATGGCTCCCATCGGCGGTACGGGCGTACCGCCTAGTGGTGAAAGTGCACGAGGAGCTGTCATGAAAAGGTCATTGTCTCGGGTCGTATGGACGGTTGGATTGGTGGGCATGAGCAGTCTGGCCGTGATTGGGCCGGTCAATGCGATGGACGCGAATCCGGCGACACCGCCGAAGGTCACGCCGCCGCAGGAGCCGATCGGATTCGTCACCGGCGGTATCATCGGCGGGTTCGCGGCGGGCCCGATCGGCGCCATCGTCGGCGCGGGCTTGGGCACCTGGCTCGGCAATCGGGTGCACCGGGCGAGCGATGCGAAGAAGGCGGAAACCGAGGTCGCCGCGCTCAAGGAGCAGCAGGCTACGCTCGTGGCGCATACGGTCGCGCTCGAGTCCGAACGGACCAGCCTCGCCGACATGAACCGCTCCCTGACGGTCCAGGTGGCGGCTTTATCGACCTCGGTCAAGGTCGCGCAGATGGCCAAGAACGACCCGGCAGAAGCGCTCGACGGTTTGCAGGGCGACGTGTTGTTCCGAACCGGCAGCGCCGAGATCACGCCGGACGTTGCCCATCAGATCGAAGTCCTGGCGCAGGCCATCACGAAGTCGCCGGAGTTGAAGATACGCGTCGACGGTTACGCGGATCCGCGCGGCACGGAGAATGCGAATCTGAAGCTCTCCGAGGCGCGCGCCAACGCCGTGCGCGATCTACTGCTCGCGGCCGGCGTCAGTGAGGCGTCGCTCGAGGTCAATGCCTACGGCAAGACCCTGAGCGTCGCCGACGACGAGGACGGCTATGCCCTCGAGCGGCGCGTGCGTCTGACCCTGCTCGACACGCAGGCGGCCGCGGCCAAGACCGATGCCAAGGCCGATGCCCCGGCGATGGAGAGCGTGCCGGCTAGCTCGGGCGTAGCGACCACCGCATCGACGGCTGCAAGCCGCTGAAGCGGGCGGGCATCCTGCGGCCCGGCTGCAGCGGCAGCCGGGCCGTAGCGCGTCGCGGGGCGCCCTTGTCTACGAGCGCGGCCTGGGCCTAGGATGGTCCATGACCGAAGCGCCCAAGATCGTATTGCTGGATCGCCTGCTCATCGGGGAGTCCGCGAACCCCGCGCCCGAGCGGATACTTGCCGGGATTCCGCGCGCGCGGGTTGCGAATCAGTATGCGGAGCCGAGCGGCCAATTCTTCTGCGGGATCTGGACCAGCACGGCCGGTAAATGGCGTGTGCGCTACACCGAGCATGAGTTTTGCGTACTGCTCGAAGGGCGCGTGCGCATCGAGTCGGCTGCCGGCGAGCGCTGCGATCTGCGCGCCGGCGATGCCTTCGTCGTCCCCGCGGGCTTCGCAGGCACCTGGGAAGTCACCGAGCCGGCGAAGAAGTGGTACGCGATCTTCGAGGCCAAGCCGAGCTGAACCTCACGCCGTGGCGCGGATGACCTCGTCCAAGACCGCGACGATTTGCGTGATGTGCGCCGGCTCGATGATCAGCGGCGGCGACAGCGCGATGGTGTCGCCGGTCTGCCGGACCATGACGCCCCGCTCGAAACACTCGAGGAAGACATCGAATGCGCGCGTCCCCGGCTTGCCCGGACGCGGCTCGAGTTCCACGGCGCCGATCAAACCGAAATTGCGGACGTCGATCACGTGCGGCAGGCCCTCGAGCGTGTGTACCGCGTTCTCCCAGAGCGGCGCGATGCCGGCCGCGCGCGTCAACAGATCCTCTTTGGCGTAGATGTCGAGCGTGGCGAGCGCCGCGGCGCAGGCGGCCGGATGGGCCGAGTAGGTATAGCCATGGAACAGTTCGACGAGATGCTCCGGACCCTGCATGAAGGCGTCGTGGACCTTGCGGTGTGCGAACACGGCGCCCATCGGGATCGCACCGTTCGTGAGCCCCTTGGCCGTGGTCATGAGGTCCGGTGTGACCTCGAAGGTCTGCGCAGCGAAGGCCTTGCCCGTGCGCCCGAAGCCCGTGATCACTTCGTCGAAGATCAACAGGATGTCGTTCTTGTCGCAGATCTCGCGCAGGCGCTGCAGATAGCCGAGCGGCGGCAAAATCACGCCCGCGGATCCGGAAATGGGTTCGACGATCACCGCTGCGATCGTGGCGGCGTCATGTAGAGCGATCAGCCGCTCGAGTTCATTGGCGAGATGCGCGCCCCAGTGCGGCAAGCCGCGCGTGAATGCATTGTGCTCGAGATCGAGGGTGTGCGGCAAGTGATCGACCCCGGGCAACATGACCGAACTGAAAGCCTTGCGGTTGTTGACCATGCCGCCGACCGAGACACCGCCGAAGCCGACGCCGTGATAGCCCTTCTCTCGGCCGATCAAGCGCGTCTTGCCACTCAGGCCACGGACCCGCTGGTAGGCGATCGCGATCTTCAGCGCCGTATCGACCGATTCCGAGCCGGAATTCGTGAAAAACACGCGATCGAGGCCCGGCGGGGCGAGCTCGGCAAGCCGGTGCGCCAACTCGAATGCGAGCGGATGGCCCATCTGAAAGGTCGGCGCGTATTCCATGGTCGTCAGTTGCGCGGCGACTGCCGCGGCGATTTCGCGGCGGCCGTGGCCGGCATTGACACACCAAAGTCCGGCGACGCCGTCGATGACCTGACGCCCTTCCGGGGTCCAGTAGTGCATGCCTTCGGCGCGCGCCAGCAGCCGCGGCTTCGACTTGAATTGGCGGTTCGCCGTGAACGGCATCCAAAACGCATCCAACGTGCCGGGAGCGAAATCGGTGTGCTCGCGGGCCGCGGGATCGTGCAGCAGACCGGGCGAGAGTTTGGCATTCATGGCGGGGATCCTAGGGTGTCGGGCAAACACGGGTTCGGCGCCCACATGATAAGGAAAATCGACAGGGAGCTCAATTCCCGGCGCTTTCCGCCAAAACGTGTTTAATATACTCAACGCAGCGACCGGAGAGTGCCGTCCTATGAGCCTAGACGTCGGAGCCCATTTGAAGGCCGTGCGGCAGATGTACGGCCTCTCGCAGCGTGAACTTGCGAAGCGCGCAGGCGTCACCAACGGTCTGATCTCGCTGATCGAGCAGAACCGGGTCAGTCCTTCGGTCAGCTCACTCAAGAAAGTGCTGGATGGCGTGCCGATGGCGCTCGCCGATTTCTTTACCTTGGATCTCGCCGGCAAGCCGCAGGTGTTCTTTCCGCGTGAGGAACTCAGCGATATCGGCACGGGCAGCGTCGAGTTGCGACTCGTGGGCAGCCGGTTGCCCAAGCGCAGCATGGCCTTGCTGCACGAGAAGTATGCGCCCGGCGCCGACACGGGCGAGGAGATGCTCACACACGCGGGCGAGGAGGGCGGTGTGATCGTGCGCGGCAAGATCGAATTGACCGTCGGTGGCGAATGCCGCGTGCTGAGGGAAGGCGACGCCTATTATTTCCGCAGTTCTCTGCCGCATCGCTTCCGCAATCCCAGCAGCGAGGACAGCGAGCTCGTGAGCGCAAGCTCGCCGCCCACGTTTTGAGCGAAGCTTGAGGTACCATGCGTCCTCCATGAAACTTGGGTCGTCATGAGCAAAGTAACGGTAGCCGCCACGCAAATGGCCTGTGGTTGGGATCGCGATGCAAACATTGCAAACGCGGAGAAACTGATCCGTGCGGCGGCAGCGCGCGGCGCGAACGTCGTGCTGATCCAGGAGTTGTTCGAGACCCCCTACTTTTGCAAGGATCATCAGCCGCGTCATTTCGACCTCGCGCAGCCGCTCGAAGGGCACCCGGCCGTGGAGCACTTCCGCGGTTTGGCGCGCGAACTCGGTGTCGTGCTGCCGGTCAGTGTGTTCGAGCGCGCCGACAATGCGTTCTTCAATTCGATCGCCGTCGTCGACGCGGACGGCAGCGTCCTCGGCACCTATCGCAAATCGCACATACCCGAAGGCCCGGGCTATCACGAGAAATTCTATTTCTCGCCGGGCGATACCGGCTTTCGCGTCTTCGCTTCCGGCTACGGCAAACTCGGTGTCGCGATTTGCTGGGATCAATGGTTTCCCGAGGCGGCGCGTGCGATGGCGCTGCTCGGCGCCGAAATCCTGCTCTATCCGACCGCGATCGGTTCGGAACCCCAGGATGCGAGCATCGATTCCAGCGGCCACTGGCAACGCACGATGCAAGGCCACGCCGCCGCGAATATCGTGCCCTTGGTAGCCTCGAACCGCATCGGCACGGAACAGGGCGAGCAATACTCGATGACCTTCTACGGTTCCTCGTTCATCGCCTCACCGACCGGGGAGAAGATCGCCGAGGCCGACCGGGTCACCGAGACCGTGCTCACCGCGAGTTTCGATCTCGACGAGATTCGCCGCTACCGGCGCTCCTGGGGCATTTTCCGCGATCGGCGCCCCGATCTGTATTACCCGATCCTCTCGCTCGATGGCCGCGGCTGAGGACGCCGTCCTACCCCGCGACCTGGTCTTCGTCGATCTAGAGACCACCGGCGGCAACGCAGCATTGCACCGCATCACCGAGATCGGCATCGTGCGGGTCGCGGACGGGCAATTCGTCGAGGAATGGAGTTCGCTCGTCAATCCGGAATGCCGCATTCCGAGCAGCATCGAAGCCTTCACCGGAATCAGCAACGCGATGGTCGCGCAAGCGCCGCGCTTCGCCGAACTCGCGAAGCTCGTGCACGAGAAGCTCGCCGGAGCGGTGTTCGTCGCGCACAACGCGCGCTTCGACTATTCGTTCCTGCGCGCCGAGTTCCGGCGCACCGAGCGTCGTTTCGCCGCGAAGGTCCTCTGCACGGTCAAGCTGTCCCGCCGTTTGTACCCGGAGCATCGCCGTCACAACCTCGATGCCGTCATGGAGCGGCACGGCCTGAATTGCAGCGCCCGCCACCGCGCGCTCGGCGATGCCCGCGTGCTGTGGGACTTCTGGTGCCGGCTGCGCGAGGAGCTGCCCGAGGCCGATCTCGCGGCGGCGGCTCACGCGCTGCTCGGCGCCCGCGCGCTGCCGCCGCAGCTGCCGCCGGACCTCGCCGATGAGCTGCCCGAGGGACCCGGTGTCTACCGCTTCTTCGGCCACGACGACGCCTTGCTCTACGTCGGCAAGAGCGTTTCGCTGCGCACCCGGGTGCTCGCCCATTTCGCCGGCGAGCATTCCGACTCGAAGGAACAAAAGCTCGCGCGCCAGGTATGCCGCGTCGACTGGGAGGAAACCGCCGGTGAGCTCGGCGCGCTGCTGCTCGAGGCCGAATGGATCAAGCGCCAGCGGCCGCTGCACAATCGACGCCTGAAAGGCAATCCTGAGGCGGTGACCCTGCGCGTTCCCGCCGCCGGTGACGGATCGGTCGCCGTGGTCAGCGTCGACGGTGTCGCAGCGGAAGAGCTCGGGGACTGCTTCGGCTTGTTCCGCACACACAAGGATGCGCTGAAGGCCTTGTCGGACATCGCGCGCGCGCAGCAGTTATGTCGCAAGGTCCTCGGCCTGGAGCCGAGCGCCGGCTCGTGTTTCGCCTACCAACTCGGGAAGTGCCGCGGGGCCTGTGTGGGCAAGGAAGCGACCGTGCTGCATGGGATGCGGCTCAAGTTGGCCTTGTCGGCACTGCGGCTCAAGCCGTGGCCGTTCCCGGGTCGCATTGCCCTGCGCGAGCGCGGTGGCGGCGGCCAGATCGATTTGCACGTCTGCGAAGGCTGGGGCTACCTTGGTACCGCTCGCGACGAGGCGGGATTGGCCGAGCTGTCCGCGGCTGCGGGGCCGCCTGCGTTCGATGCCGACGTCTATCGCATTCTCGTGCGGCACTTCGCCGACCGGGCCAAACTCGATTGGCATGATTTGCGTGTCGCGACCAGCTGCTCGTGAGCGAGAATATTCGCTACTGGATCGCGACGGCCCCGATCGGTGCGGCCTCGGTGCTCGCCGAGGAGCTCGCCGTGTTCGGCGCGACCGACGTGCGTGAGCGCAGCAACGACGTCAAGTTTCAAGGCGCGCTCGAAGTCGGTTACCGCGCCTGTCTCTGGTCGCGGACCGCGACCCGCGTCCTGCTCTCCCTGGGATCGCTCGACGCGAGCAGCAGCGAGAGCATCTATGCGGCCGTCAAGCGCATCGATTGGCGCGAACATGTTGCCCCCGGTTCGACCCTGGCCTGCGACTGCAGCGGCGGCAATGCGGCCATCCGGCACACTTTGTATGGCGCGCAACTGCTCAAGGATGCGGTCTGCGACAGGTTGCGCGAAACCACGGGTGAACGCCCGAACATCGCGCCCGAGCGTCCCGACGTGCTCCTGCACTTGCATGTCGAAGGGCCGGAGGCACTCCTCTCGGTCGATTTCTCCGGCGAGAGCTTGCACCGCCGCGGCTATCGGCTCGAGGGCGGCCCTGCACCCCTCAAGGAAAACGTCGCCGCGGCCGTCCTGCTGCGCGCCGGCTGGCCGGCCATTGCCGATGGCGGCGGTGTGCTGCTCGATCCGATGTGCGGTTCCGGCACGTTCCTGACCGAGGCGGCGCTGATCGCGGCCGACGCGGCGCCGGGATTGGACCGCAGTTATTTCGGTTTCACCGGCTGGCGGGGCCATGACGGCGCGCTCTGGCTGCGTCTTTGCGAGGAAGCTCGCGCGCGGCGCGCAGCGCGGCCCGCGCGTCGCTGCATCTTCGGGTCCGACCTCGACGCCGACGCCGTGCGCATGAGTCTCGCCAATGTCGCCAACGCCGGCGCCGCGGACTGGGTGCAAGTCGAACGGCGCGCGATTGCGGAGCTGACGCCGCCCGAGGCGGCGGCCGCAGCCGGTGATCCGCCCGGGCTGATCGTCTGCAATCCGCCTTACGGAGAGCGGATCGGCGCGGAGCAAGGTTTGTCGGACCTCTACACCGTGCTTGGCTCAGTGCTGCGTGAGCGCTTCCGCGGATGGAAAGCCGCGATACTCACCGGCAATCCGCCGCTCGCGCGCCATCTCGGCATCTACGCCAAGCGCACGCATCGCGTCTTCAATGGCACGATCGAATGTCGCCTGCTGCGCTTCGCTCTCGATGCGGCCAGCGAACAAAAGGCGCCCGAGGTCGTCCGCGCGGACTGGGCCGGGCGCCCCGGCGCGCAGATGTTCGCCAATCGGCTGCGCAAGAACCTGGCGCGGCTCGAGCCCTGGGCAGAGCGTGAGTCCATCGATTGCTATCGCGTCTACGACGCCGACATGCCGGAGTACGCCTTCGCGATCGACTTGTACGGGCGCGAGCCGCGGCATGTCTACGTACAGGAATACGCGGCGCCGAAGAGTGTCGAGGAGGAAGGCGCGCGCGAACGCCGCCGCGAGGTCCTCGCGGTGCTGCCGGACGTGCTCGAGTTGCCGGCGGCGCAGATTCACACGCGCCTGCGCAAGCCGCAAAAGGGCAGCGAGCAGTACGAAAAGCGCGCGATGACGAACGAGCGCTACGTGGTCCACGAAGGCGGACTGAAGTTCTGGGTCAATTTTCGAGATTACCTCGACACGGGTCTGTTCCTCGATCACCGCCTCATGCGCCGCATGTTGCGCGACTGGGCCCTGGACAAGGACTTCTTGAATCTCTTTTGCTATACCGGCAGTGCCACGGTCTATGCCGCAGCCGGCGGCGCACGCAGCAGTGTCAGCGTCGACCTGTCGAACACCTACCTGGATTGGGCGCACGACAATCTGGTCTTGAACGGACTGGCCGGTGCCGCGCATGCCTCGTACCGCGCCGATTGCCTGGAGTGGCTGGAGTCCCAGGCATCCGGCGGACCGAGTTTCGATCTGATCTTTCTCGACCCGCCGACCTTCTCCAATTCGAAGCGCATGGCCGGTGTGCTGGACGTACAGCGGGATCATCTCGGCATGATTCGCCGCGCCATGGCGCTGCTGCGTGCCGGTGGCCGGCTCGTCTTCTCGACCAATTTCACGCGCTTCAAACTCGAGCCGGCGGCCAGCCTCGAGTTCCAGATCGAGGACATCGGGCGGCGCACGATCCCGAAGGATTTCGAGCGCAACGCCAAGATTCACCATTGCTATCTTGTGTCTCACCATTTCGGGTAGGATTTTGGGCCATGTCAGTCGTTCGTTGGCGCTCGTCCGGTTTTCGCTCGCTCGCGCTGTCGGCGCTGCTCGGGGTGCTTGCATGGCCGGCCGCGGCCGGGGAGGGCGCGTCGGCGGCGTCCGATGCGGCGGCGTTCAATGCGCCGCCCACCGCCCAAGACTGGCTCGCGATCTCCAAGTTGCCGGATTGGAGCGGCATCTGGACTCCCGACATGCGCGACCAGGAGGCACAGGAGACCAGCAACGTGCCGCCGTGGACGCCTGCGATCGCCAAGCAGATGATCCAGATGGCCGCCGACGAGGCTGCCGGCAAGCCGTTTCTGATCTTCGCGCATTGTTTTCCCGAGGCCATGCCGAGCTGGATGCTGATCATGCACAACGCGTTCGAAGTCCTGTTCACGCCGGGTCGGGTGACGCTGCTCGGTGAAGTCGACGGCAACCGGATGCGACGCATTTACACTGACGGGCGTGGTCACCCGGCCGATCCGGACCCGAGTTTCCACGGCCACTCGGTCGGGCATTGGGAGGGAGACACCCTCGTCGTCGATACGGTCGCGATCCTGCCCCAGGCTTACCTCGCAATCAGTGAAGCGGTCGGCGTGCCGAACGACGGTGGCATGCACATCGTCGAGCGCATTCACCTGAGCGGACCGAATACGTTGCACGACGATTTGGAAATCACCGCGCCCAAGGTGCTGACGAGGACCTGGAAGACGACCCGGATCTACTACCGTCACCGCGCCAAGAAATACGATCTGGTCGAGGGCGTCTGTGTGCAGGGCGACTATGTCGACGGTATCGACGCGCACGGACATGCGATTTTCGTGCCGAATCCCGGGCCGGCATCATGAGCGGGCATCGACCGGCGCTCGTGCTCTGTGCCTGGCTGCTCGCGTTCGCCGCCGTGCCGGCGTTCGCGCATCACTCGTTCGCCGCCTACGACAAGACCAAGATCGTCAATCTCAAGGGCACGATCAAGAGTTTCCAGTGGGTCAATCCGCACGTACAGATTCTGGTCTACGTCGAACCCGCGGGCGGCGGCGCGCCCGAGATCTGGTCCGTCGAGACGACCAGTCCCGGCGTGCTCACGCGGTCCGGTTGGACGCGCAACTCCCTGAAGCCCGGCGACCGGGTCAGCGTCGATATCAGTCCGCTGCGCGACGGCTCACACGGCGGCGGGCTGGACAAGGTCACGCTGCTCGACACGGGCCAGGTGCTGACGGTGACCTTCGCGAGCGAAGACAAACCCGATACGCCCTGAGCGGCGTGATCGGCTGAAGGCTACTGGACGAGGTTTAAACGAAGCTAGACGAAGCCGATCCAGCGGCCGCAGCCGACGATGCCGATCCAGAGGCACAAGGAAATGCCGCCGGAGAGCTTCGCCGCGCGCCCCGTCTCGGCGCCCATCGCGCCCGGCCCCCGGCGCTGGACTACGAAGTGAAATATGAGCATGTTTGCACCGGCGAATCCGAGCAGCAGCATCTTGGCGCGAAACGGTGCCGTGCCCCAGTAATGCGTCGCCGCCGAGGCGAACAGCAGGCTGCCGGAGACAACGGCGACCGTGAAACTCGTCCATGTCCAGGGCAGCACTTCCTCCAGTAATTCGGCGATTGCACGGTCGCGCAAGCTCACACCGAGCAAGCGTAGATCGACCATCGTGATCGAACCGACGACGAGCGTGATTGCCAGGACGTGCACCGTTTCGATGGTCGGGAAAGCCCACGTCGATTCGCTGATCGCGGTGGCGATGCGGGTCGCTTCGAGTCGTTCGAGCCACTGCGTGATCATGCTCAGCCCGCGTAGGCGATCCAACGGCCCGCGGTCACGATGCCCACCCACAAACAGAGCGAGACTCCGCCGACGAGCCGCGCCACTCGGTCGTGCTCGGGGCGCAGGTCGGATGAACCGGTGGCGAGGTCACGCAGCAGCAGTCTGCGAAAGCCGAGCGTCACGCTCACGGCGGTCAGCAACAGCGCCATCTTGAGTTGAAAGACGAGATTGCCGAGCGAGCGTTCCGGCTCGCCGATGATCAAGATGCTGCCGCTCAGGAGCAGGACGAGCAGCGCTCCCCACAGCCAGGGCAGGAAACGGGATGCGAGCGAGGCGATGCTGTGCCGCCTGCCCGTCCAGCCGAGCAGGCGCAGGTCGAACATGCCCATGGAAGCGACCACGACCGAGATCGCCAGAATATGCACGACCTGCACGCCGGGAATGATCCAAGTGACGGTCTTGATGAAATTGCTGAGGTCGGTGTTGCCCAGCCAATGAATCAGCGCTTTCAAGATCCCTCTGCGTGGCTCAAAACAGATCGCGCAGCCGGTAATAGAGCATCGCGAGCATGAGGGCGGGCCGCCGCATCAAGGCTCCGCCCGGAAAATCCCGGTGCGGTATCCGTGTGAACATGTCGAAACGCTCGGCGGTCCCGGCAACCGCTTCGGCAACGAGTTTGCCACCGAGTGCCGTCAGCACCAAGCCGTGGCCCGAGAATCCCTGCAAATAGTAGACATTGTCGGCCAGCCGCCCGAAATTCGGCGCGCGGCTCATCGTGATGTCGAGGTAACCGCCCCAGGCGCGCTCGACCGCGACGTCTCCGAGCGAGGGGAAGACCTGCAGCAGGCGCCGGCGCAGCGAGGCGGCAAGCCGGCGCGGTTCGATCGCGCTGTAACTGACGCGGCCGCCGAACAGCAAGCGGTGATCGGCCGAAAGCCGGAAATAATCGAGGATCCAGTTGATGTCCGCCACGGCCGCATCGCTCGGCAGCAGCGCGCGCGCCCGCTCCGGGGCGAGCGGCTCGGTCGCGACGATGTAGGTGCCGACGCCCAGGATGCGCCGCGCGATCGCGGGTGCGACCGCACCGAGATACGCGCCGCCGCAGAAGATCAGATGCTTGGAGCGCAAGACCCCGGCAGCGCACTCGACGCGCGGCTGTGCGCCCGCCGTGTAGCGCAAGACCTGGGTATTCTCGAAGATGCGTGCACCCGCCGATTCCGCCGCAATACTCAGGCCGCGCGTGTACTTGAGCGGATGCAAATGGCCGCTACGCGGGTCGAGCAAGCCGGCGAGGTACCGGTCGCTCGTCACATGCGCGCGCAGTTGGTCGCGATCGAGCAGCACGACGCTGTCGTATCCGTACTCCACGCGCAGCTCGCGCTCCCAGGCGGCGAGTTCCCCGACCTGGCGGGGCTTGACTGCAACATGCACGTGATTTGGCCGGTAATCGCAGTCGATCCGATGCTCGCGGATCAGGGACTGCAGCAATCCCAGGCCCTCGACCGACAGCTCGAACAGGCGTCGCGCATCGTCGCGGCCGACTTGCGCGATGAGGGATTGCTGACTCGTCGCGAGACCAAAGATGGTCTGGCCGCCGCTGCGGCCGGAAGCGCCGTAGCCGATCTCACGGGCTTCGACGAGAGCGACTCGGTAGCCGCGCTGCGCGAGGTGCAAGGCGGCCGAACAGCCGGCGATGCCCCCGCCGACGACGGTCACGTCGGCCTCGTGTTCGCCGCGCAGCGGCGCGCGCGTCAGTCCCCCCGCGCGTTCGGCCGAGTCAACATAATAAGAGGGGGCAAAGGGGTCGGATAGACGCAAAGATCTGCCTCGGTGTTTAAAATGTTAAGGCTATTGACAGGATTTCGGGGCTGTGAGCCTAGCGGGTTATCCCCGCCCAAGGCAACATTGCTGCGCCCCAACATACACGCTTAAGTCTCGGAAAGGCCTAGATCTAAGCCACTTTCTGCAAGCGGTACGGGACGAGATGGCCGGCGTGTGGTGTAATACCTACGATTCGTGAGCCCAGTCACCCTACTGGGTGTTTAATATATTAGACATGTCGCCTAAGCCGCTCATCGGAATTCCAGCCGACCGCCGCCTGACTGGGAAGCACTACTTCCACATGGTCGGGGAGAAATACATCACCGCCATTGCGCAGGGCGCCGATGCGGTACCGGTGCTCCTGCCGGCGATCGGCCCCGAACTCGATGTCGATGCCTTGTTGCGGTCTTGCGATGGTTTGCTGTTCACGGGCAGCGAATCGAATGTCGAACCCCATCACTACGGAGGCCCGGCGAGTAGGCCGGGAACGCTACATGATCCAAATCGGGATGCTACGACGCTTCCGCTGATTCCGCGGGCGATCGCCGCCGGGCTGCCGGTGCTCGCGATCTGCCGCGGATTCCAAGAAATGAATGTCGCTTACGGGGGCACGTTGTGGCAGCGACTGCACGAGGTGCCGGGCCACATGGACCACCGCGAAGACGAGAGCTCCGAGCTTGCGGAGCAGTACGGGCCGGCCCACGAGGTGACGCTCGAGCCTGGAGGCCTGCTGCGCGAAATTGCGGGCGCCGATCGCTTGCAGGTGAACTCGCTGCATTGGCAGGGGGTACAAACTCTGGGCAAGGGTCTGCTGGTCGAGGCACGCGCACCCGACGGTCTGATCGAGGGCTTCCGGCCCGCCGATGCAAAGAGTTTTGCACTGGGGCTGCAATGGCATCCCGAGTGGCAGTTTTCCGAGAATCCATTTTCGCGCGCCCTGTTCGCCGCGTTCGGTTCGGCAGGCAGGCAGCGCGCCAGCGACAGGTGACGTATGGCGAGCACGATTCAGCAATTCTTGAAGGAACACGGGATCTCCGAGGTCGAAGCGATCATCCCCGACATGGCCGGCGTCGCGCGCGGCAAACTGATGCCGGCGGAAAAGTTCGCCGAGGAGGAGGGCATGCGCCTGCCGGAGGCGATCTTCCTGCAGACGGTCACGGGCGACTACCCCGACGATCAGAGCGCGATGAACCCATCCGACATCGACATCGTACTCAAGGCCGATCCCAAGACGGTTCGCGTCGTGCCCTGGGCGGCCGAACCCACGGCCCAGGTCATACACGATTGCTTCTACGGCGACGGGCGCCCGGTCACGATGGCGCCGCGCTACGTCCTGCGCCGGGTGCTCGATCTCTACGAGGCACACGGCTGGGAACCGGTCGTGGCGCCCGAACTCGAGTTCTTTCTGGTCGAGCCGAACATCGATTCCGACTACCCGCTGAAGCCGCCCGTGGGCCGCTCCGGCCGTCCGGAGATCGGCCGGCAGGCCTACAGCATCGCGGCGGTCAACGAATTCGACCCGCTGTTCGACGACATGTATTCGTTCTGCGAGGCGCAGGACATCGAAATCGACACGCTGATCCATGAGGCCGGCGCGGCGCAGATGGAGATCAATCTCCTGCACGGCTATCCGATGAGCCTCGCCGACCAGGCATTCTTGTTCAAACGCACGGCGCGCGAGGCGGCGTTGCGCCACAAGATGTACGCGACCTTCATGGCGAAGCCCATGGCCAAGGAGCCGGGCAGCGCCATGCATCTGCATCAGAGCATCGTCGATGCGAAGACGCGCAAGAACATCTTCAGCAATCCGGACGGCTCGCCTTCGACGCTGTTCTTCGGGCACATCGCCGGGCTGCAGAAATATCTGCCCGCCGCAATGTCGCTGTTCGCTCCGAACGTCAACAGCTACCGGCGCATCAGCCGCTACTCATCGGCGCCGATCAACGTGCACTGGGGTTATGACAACCGGACCGCCGGTCTACGCGTGCCCTTGTCGGGCGCCGAAGCGAGGCGCGTCGAAAACCGCGTCGGCGGTGCCGATGCCAATCCCTATCTTGCGATCGCCGCCTCGCTGGCCTGCGGCTACCTGGGCATGATCGAAGGCTTGAAGCCCTCGGAACCGATCTCCGGCAGCGCCTACGATCTTGCCATCGCGCTCCCACGCACCCTGGCCGAAGCCCTGCGCCTGCTGCGCGAGTCGAAGGCGCTGGTCGACTTGTTCGGCGATCGCTTCGTGCTCGCCTACACGGCGGTCAAGGACGCGGAGTACGAGACCTTCGCGCAGGTCATCAGCTCCTGGGAGCGCGAGCACCTGTTGCTGAACGTCTGACGGGCCGCGGCGCGGCCCCACCCCGAACTCGCGCACCGCCCTGGGGCTTGCCGCGCCGAGCGCGCACCAAAGCGGCCTGTGCCTGCGCAGCTCGATTGCCTCTGTCCACTAGGCCCCGGCTGCGATATAACTACGTGCGCCGCTGCGGGTGCGAACAAGGGGAAGTGTTTTGAAGGCGAGCGATAGTCGTTTGGGTCTCGTGGTCCTCGTTTGTTCGCTCCTCCTGGCCGCCTGCGGCGGCTCCAAGTCCGGATCCACCGCCGGCGATACCTCCGCTGCCGCGCCTCCGAGCAAGGTCTTGAACCTGTACATCTGGTCGGATTATCTCGCGCCCAACACGCTCGCGGATTTCGAGAAGCAGACGGGCATCAAAGTGCACGTCGCCTATTACGACAGCAACGAGACGCTCGAGACCAAGCTGCTCGCCGGCAGCAGCGGCTTCGACGTCGTCGTGCCGACGGCCTCCTATTTCGAGCGACAGATCAAAGCCGGCGTCTATCTGCCGCTGGACAGCGCGAAGCTGCCGAACCTGAAGAACATGGATCCGACGCTCATGGCGCGCGTCGCCGAACACGATCCGGGCAATGCTCATGGCGTGATTTATCTCTGGGGTACGAACGGCATCGGCTACAACGAGAAGATGGTCAAGGCGCTGATGCCCGATGCGCCGCTCGACAGCTGGCGCCTGGTCTTCGATCCGGCGGTCGCCGCGAAGATCGCCAAGTGCGGCATCAGCGTGCTCGACTCCCCGGCCGAGATGCTGCGTGCCGTGCTCAATTATCTCGGCAAGAATCCGAATTCCCAGGATCCAGCCGACCTCGCCGCGGCAACCCAGGTGCTCGCCAAGATCCGGCCCTACATCCGCAACATCAATTCGTCCGAATACATCGAGGCGCTCGCCAACGGCGATCTGTGCGTCAGTGTCGGCTACAACGGCGACGTCATGCAGGCGCGCGACCGCGCGCGCGACGCAAACAAGGGCATCGAAATCAAGTACTCGATCCCGAAGGAAGGCACGATACTCTGGTTCGACATGCTCGCGATCCCGAAGGACGCGCCCGACCCGGACAGCGCCTATGCCTACCTCGACTACATCATGACCCCCCAGGTGATCGCCGACGTATCGAATTTCAAACGCTACGCCAATGCGAACCTCGCGGCGCAGCCTTTCGTCCATGCGGACGTCAAGGAGGATCCGGCCATCTATCCGACGCCGGAACAGTTCAAGCGGCTCTCGGTCCAGCTCGCGGATTCCGCGGAGCAAACGCGTGCGATCACACGCGTGTGGCAAGAATTCAAGGCGGGCCAATAAGCCCATGGCCGTCCCCGCCGGATCCGCGACCAACCCGTCCCAGCCCGTCAAAGCCGCCCCCTGGAAGGATCCGCACGCCAAGGCCTATGTGCAGATCGATCGCGTCACGAAGTCCTTCGGCGACTTCAAGGCCGTCGACGACATCAGCCTGAAGATCTACAAGGGCGAGATATTTTGCCTCCTCGGCGCATCCGGCTGCGGCAAGACGACGCTGCTGCGGATGCTGGGCGGTTTCGAAACGCCGAGCTCGGGCAAGATTTTCATCGACGGCGAGGATATGACGGGCGTGCCCCCATACGAGCGGCCCGTCAACATGATGTTCCAGTCGTACGCGCTGTTTCCGCACATGAGCGTCGAGCAGAACGTGGCCTTCGGCCTGAAACAGGATCGCGTACCCAAGGCCGAGATCAAGGAACGCGTCGCGAGCATGCTGGAGCTCGTCAAGCTCAGCGACTTTGCGATGCGCAAGCCGCACCAGCTCTCCGGCGGCCAGCGCCAGCGCGTCGCCCTGGCACGCGCGCTCGTCAAGCGCCCGAAACTGTTGCTGCTCGACGAGCCCCTGGGCGCGCTCGACAAGAAGCTGCGCGAACGCACGCAGTTCGAACTGATCAGCATCCAGGACAAGCTGGGCGTCACCTTCGTCGTCGTCACGCACGATCAGGAGGAGGCGATGACGCTCGCCAGCCGCATCGGCGTCATGAATCACGGCGAGATCGTCCAGGCCGGCACACCGTCCGAGATCTACGAGTTCCCGAGTTCGAAGTTCGTCGCGGATTTCATCGGTTCCGTCAATATTTTCGAGGGCAAGCTCATCGAGGACGAACCGGAGTACGTGCGCATCGGTTCCGAGGAGCTGGGCGGCACGATCTACGTGAGTCACGGCATCAGCGCCGCGCCGGAGGCGACCGTTTGGGCAGCCGTGCGACCGGAGAAGGTCTTCATGTCGACTGCTCCGCCGGAGGGTCCGGACAACGTCGTTCGCGGCGCGGTCCAGGACATCGCCTATCTCGGCGACCTGTCGATCTATCTGGTCAAGCTGCCGACGGGGAAGATCGTGCGCGTCACGCAGCCGAACACCTCGCGTCATGCCGAGGCAATCACCTGGGAGCAACAGGTCTATCTCTCGTGGGACGCGACGAGCCCTGTGGTGGTCACACGCTAAACCGATGAGACGCGCGCCCTGGTCACAGCGGTTCGGCTTGAACGGTCGGGGTCTGGTCGTCCTGCTGCCGTATCTATGGCTGTTGTTGTTCTTCGTCGTGCCGTTCGTGATCGTGCTGAAGATCTCGTTCGCGGACATCGACCTTGCGATTCCGCCGTACACGTCCCTGTTTCAATGGGACGAAAAAAACGTGCTGTCGATCAAGCTGAACTTCAACAACTACGTGTTCCTGTTCACCAACGAGCTGTATTTCAAGGCACTTCTGAATTCCCTCAAGGTGGCGCTGATCTCGACGCTGTTTTGCCTCTTGATCGGCTACCCGATGGCCTACGGCATCGCACGGGCCAAGCCCGCGACGCGCAACCTCTTGTTGTTGCTCGTGATCCTGCCCTTCTGGACTTCATTGCTCCTGCGCGTCTATGCATGGATCGGCCTGCTCAAGGCGAATGGGGTCATCAACAACATCCTCATGGCTCTTGGTTTGATCCATGAGCCGCTGGCGATGCTCTACACCCCCTTTGCGATGTATGTGGGCATCGTCTATTCCTATCTGCCGTTCCTGATCCTGCCGCTGTACGCGAACCTCGAGAAAATGGACTGGCAGCTGCTCGAGGCGGCCGAGGATCTGGGCTGCCGGCCATGGCAGGCGTTCTACAAGATCACGCTGCCGCTGTCGCGCAACGGCATCCTCGCAGGCTCGATGCTGGTTTTCATCCCGGCGGTAGGCGAATTCGTGATCCCGGCGCTGCTCGGCGGTCCGAATGCCTTGATGATCGGGCGCATACTCTGGGACGAGTTCTTCTCGAACCGCGCGTGGCCGGTGGCGAGCGCGGTCGCGATCCTGCTGCTGCTCCTGCTCGTGCCCTTCATGATGTGGTACCAGAGCATCCAGGCGCGCGAATCGGCGGGGGCGAAATGAATCAGCGGCGCTCCGTGTTCATCATCACCTGCGCCGCGTTCGGGTTCGCGTTTCTGTACATACCGATACTCTCGATGGTCGTGTTCTCTTTCAACGCCTCCAAACTCGTCACGGTCTGGGACGCGGCGAACTCGCCGACCCTCAAATGGTATCGCTCGCTGCTCAATAACGAGGAAATCCTCGATGCAGCCTGGATCTCGCTCAAGGTCGCGGTCATCAATGCATCCGGTTCCGTGATCTTGGGGACGCTCGCCGGGTTCGGCCTGTCGCGGTTCACGAATTTTCGCGGCCGCTTCACCTTGAACGCCATGGCGACCGCACCGCTCGTGATGCCCGAGGTGATCACCGGTCTCTCCTTGCTGTTGTTGTTCGTTGCACTCGAGCAGGTGATCGGCTGGCCCGCGGGCCGCGGCATTACGACCATGACCCTGAGCCACATGACGTTCTCGATGGCCTACGTGACCGTGGTCGTCCAGTCGCGGCTCGCGACCTTCGACACGGCGCTCGAGGAGGCGGCGATGGACCTCGGTGCGAAGCCGCTCAAAGTCTTTTTCCTGATCACGTTGCCGATCATCTTCCCGGCGATCCTGTCCGGCTGGCTGCTCGCCTTCACGCTCTCCTGGGACGATCTGGTGATTTCCAGCTTCACCTCCGGTCCGGGCAGCAGCACGCTGCCCATGGTCGTGTTCTCGAAGGTGCGGCTCGGCGTGAGTCCGGAGATCAACGTGCTCGCGACGCTGACGATCGGCTTCGTCACCTTGATCATCGTCGGCGTGAGCTTCTGGATCGCGCGCTCCAACCGCAGCGAACGGGCGACTTAGCCGCCCGGCCGCGACGCCGGATTCAGACCAGTACGCGCTCGATCCCGCCGGCATTCGCCCGGCCGACGTACTCGGCGAGCCAGTTCTCGCCGAGTAGGTTCTTCGCGATCTCGACGACGATGTAGTCGGCGTCCAGCGCCGCGGCGTCGTCATTGAAACGCTTGAGGCCCTGCAGGCAGGAGGGGCAGGAGGTGAGGATCTTGACCTCGCCCGAATGCCCCGTCCCGCGGATCGCATCCACCCCGAGGCGCACCTCGCTCTGCTTGCGAAAGCGCACCTGCGTCGAAATGTCGGGTCGCGTCAGCGCAAGGGTCCCCGACTCGCCGCAGCAGCGCTCGTTCTGCGCGATCGCGCCGTTCAGTCCGGCGTTCATGAGCGCGTTCACGACGACGAGCGGCTCGTGTTTCTTGATCGGTGAATGGCAGGGGTCGTGATAGAGGTAGCGCACGCCCGTCACGTTTCCCAGGCTCACGCCCTTCTCCATGAGGTATTCGTGGATGTCGATGATCTTGCAGCCGGGGAAGATCTTGTCAAACTCGTAGCTCTGCAGTTGATCGAAGCAGGTGCCGCAGCTCACGACCACGGTCTTGATGTCGAGGTAATTGAGGGTATTGGCGACGCGGTGGAACAGCACGCGGTTGTCGGTGATGATCTGCTCGCCTTTCTCGATTTCGCCGGCCGCGCGTTGTGGATAGCCGCAGCAAAGGTATCCCGGCGGCAACACGGTCTGCACGCCCACGTGCCAGAGCATCGCCTGCGTGGCGAGACCGACCTGCGAGAACAGCCGTTCGGAGCCGCAGCCAGGAAAATAAAATACCGCCTCCGAATCGCTGCTCGTCGCCCGAGGGTCGCGGATGATGGGCACGTAGTTGCGGTCTTCGATGTCGAGCAGCGCGCGCGCGGTCCGCGTCGCCAGGCCACCCGGCATGCGCTTGTTGACGAAGTGAACGACCTGCTCCTTGAGCGGTGCGCGTCCCGTCGTCGCCGGCGGCGCCTTGGTCTGGGATCTCGCCGGCCGCAGCAAGGCGCGGTTCGCGAGGCGCTGTAACCGGTAGCCCCATTCGATCATGACTTTGCGGGCGATCTTGATGGTCTGCGGATTCGTGGCGTTGAGAAAGAACAATGCCGCGCTCGTGCCGGCATTGAAGCGTTTCTTGCCCATGCGGCGCAGCAGATCGCGCATGGCCATCGAGACATCGCCGAAATCGATGTCGACGGGGCAGGGCGCGAGGCACTTGTGGCAGACGGTGCAGTGGTCCGCGACGTCCGATAACTCGTCCCAGTGCTTGATCGACACGCCGCGCCGCGTCTGTTCTTCGTAGAGGAAAGCCTCGATCAGCAGCGAAGTCGCCAGGATCTTGTTGCGCGGGGAATAGAGCAGGTTCGCGCGCGGCACGTGCGTCGCGCAGACCGGCTTGCACTTGCCGCAGCGCAGGCAGTCCTTGATGGCATCCGAGATGGTATTGATGTCCGATTGCTGCATGATCAGGGACTCGTGACCGAGCAGGCCGAAGCTCGGCGTGTAGGCACGCCGCAGATCTGCGCCCGGCATGAGCTTGTGCTTGTTGAAGCGGCCGTCCGGATCGACGCGCATCTTGTAGGCACGGAAGCTCGCGAGTTCGGTGTCCGTCAGGTATTCGAGCTTGGTGATGCCGATCCCGTGTTCGCCCGATATCACGCCGTCCAAGGAGCGCGCGATGGCCATGATGCGCGCGACGACCCGATTGGCCGCCTGCAGCATCGCGTAGTCGTCGGAGTTCACCGGGATGTTGGTGTGCACGTTGCCGTCGCCGGCATGCATGTGCAGGGCGACGAACAGCCGGCCGTGCAGCACGCGCTTGTGCTCGGCGTCGCAGGCCGCGAGGATGGGGGCGAACTCCTGGCCGAGAAAGATACGGCCGAGTTCGGCTCGCACCTCCGTTTTCCAGCTGACGCGAATGCTGCGATTCTGCAGCCGGTCGAACAAGGAGTCCTCGCCCAGGCGGTCGCCCAGGCGGTCGCCCAGGCCGTCGCCAAGGCCATGGAGATAGGAGCGCCACAGCGCGCGCACGCGCTCGATCAGCGCGAGCGCTTCGAGGGCGCGTTCGTCCAGGATTTCGGCCGCGTAGCTCGCGCCGAGTTCGCTGAAATATCGATGCAGAGCCTCGAGCAGCTCCAGCTTGTTGGTCGTCGACAGCTCGATGTTGATGCGCTCGATCGCGTCCGTGTATTCCCCGAGCCGCTCGAGCGGGATCACCACGTCTTCGTTGATCTTGAACGCGTTGGTGTGCTTCGCAATCGCCGCCGTCTTGGCCCGGTCGAGCCAGAACTTCTTGCGAGCGTCGCTGCTGACCGCCACGAAACCCTCGCCCGACCGGGCATTGGCGAGGCGCACGACTTCGGAGCTCGCGGCGGCGACCTGCGCTTCGTCTTCGCCGACGATGTCGCCGAGCAGTATCATTTTCGGCAAGGCGCCGCGCTTCGACTTCGTGCCGTAGCCGACCGCACGCAGATAGCGTTCGTCGAGATGCTCGAGACCTGCGAGGATGGCGCCCCGCTCGCGCGTGCGTGCGTCCAGGTAGCGCTTGATCTCCACGATCGCGGGAATCGCGTCGCGGGCCTGGCCGAAGAACTCCAGGCAGACGGTGCGTGTGTACTTCGGCATGCGATGCAGGATCCAACGCGCGGCGGTGATCAGTCCATCGCAGCCTTCCTTTTGCACACCGGGCAGGCCGCCGAGAAACTTGTCGGTGACGTCCTTGCCGAGGCCGATCTTGCGAAACGTCGCGCCCGCGACCTCGAGCCGCTCGCGGCGCAGGATCGGCGCGGCGTCCGGCAGTTCCCGGCCGTCCTTCCATACGAGATCGAAACTCGCCACGGGGCTGTCATGGATTTTGCCGAGATTGTGACCCAAGCGCGTGACCTCGAGCCAGTTGCCCTCCGGGTCGATCATGCGCCACCACGCCAGGTTGTCGACGGCGGTGCCCCAGAGCACGGCCTTCTTGCCGCCGGCATTCATCGCGATGTTGCCGCCGACGCAAGACGCGTCGAGCGAGGTCGGATCGACGGCGAACACGAGACCCGCACGCTCGGCGGCTTCGGTGACGCGCTTGGTGACGACACCGGCTTGCGAGAAAATGCTGGCGGTGCCGGCCGGCAGCCCGGCAAAGGGCCGGTTCTCGACCTCGCCGAGCGCCTCCAGCTTCTCCGTGTTCACGACCGCCGACCAAGGCGTCATCGCCACGGCGCCGCCCGTGTAGCCGGTGCCGCCGCCGCGCGGAATGATCGTCAACCCGAGTTCGATGCAGGCACGCACGAGGGCCGGAATCTCCGCTTCGGTGTCGGGTGCGAGCACGAGAAAGGGCAGATCGACGCGCCAATCGGTGGCGTCCGTGACATGGGAGACACGCGCGAACGCGTCGAAGCGCACGTTGTCCGGCCGCGTCAGACCCGCGAGCCGGCGCCGCGCGCGGCGGCGCATCGCGGCGAGTTCGTCGAAGTGGCGATCGAAGCGTCCGACCGCAGCCCGCGCGAGTTCGAGCAAACTTCCCACCTTGGCGTCACGCGCGTTGTCGCCGTCGCGCCGCCGTTCCACTTCGCGCAGACGATGGTGCAGTGCTTCGATCAGCAGGCGCCGCCGCCGCGGAGTTTCCAGCAGGTCCTCTTGTAGGTAGGGATTGCGTTCGACGACCCAGATGTCGCCGAGCACCTCGTAGAGCATGCGCGCCGAGCGTCCGGTACGGCGCTCGGCACGCAACTCATCGAGGATCTCCCAAGCGTTCTGCCCCAGCAGCCTTATGACGATTTCTCGATCGCTCAGCGACGTGTAGTTGTAGGGAATCTCGCGCAAGCGCGGGATTGCGCCCGGTTCCATGGCGGGCGCGGTCCGATCCAGGGTCTGGAGGATGGCGTTCATGTGGCTGGATTTTAACTCAAGCGCGGCCGGTGATTGTCGATAACCATCCCATGGTCCATGCGCATACGCGATTTCCCGATGATCGCCACGACTGTGCGCTCGTGCACGGCCTGCTCGAGGAGCGGCTGCGCGCCGGCACACTCGATTTGCCGTTGTTGCCGGAGATCGCGATCCGCGTGATGCGCCTCGCCGCCGGCGAGCAAACCAGCGCCGGCCAGCTCGCCGGGATCATCAAAGCCGACCCCGCTTTGACGATGTACGTGCTGCGCGTCGCCGCCTCCGCCGCGAAGCGTCCGCGCGGGGCGCTGGTTTCGCTGGATCATGCGGTGACCTGGCTGGGTTTCGACGAGGTGTCGAACATCGCTTTCACGCTGGCGCTGCAGGGCAGGATGTTGAACGTTCCGGGACAGAATCAAAAAGCGCGGCGCTTCTGGCGGCACGCACTGGCAAGCGCCCTGTGGGCGCGCGAACTCGCGCTGCGGCTCGGCCGCGACGCCGGCGCGAGCTATCTCTGCGGCCTGTTGCACGCCATCGGCAAACCCGCAACGCTCGGCGCCGCCGCCGATCTCGCGCGGGCCGCGTCGGCCAAGCTGAGCGGCGAGGATTTGGATCTGCTCGTCGAGACCTTTTATCGCCCGGTCGGCGCCGATCTGCTGCGCGCCTGGGGCCTGCCGGAAATCGTGATGGCGACTGCGATGCACTGGGAGTCTTACGAATCCGCGGGCGCGCTGCGCGTCGATTGCAACGTCGTCCAGCTCGCGCACCACCTGGCCGACCATACGCTCGGCGACTCCTTTGCGCAGGCTCGGGATCTGCTGCCCGCAACCCCGGTCTTTGCCGACTTGCAGTTCGACCCGGCGGCGACCGCGGCGCTGTTCGATGGCGCCGGCGCCGTGCACGCGAACCTGGACGCGTACCTGCCGCCCTGAAGCCCGGTCAGAGATTGCGAATCAGGATGTCGCCGAACTCACTGCACTTGACCTCGGTCGCGCCTTCCATCAAGCGTGCGAAGTCATAGGTCACCGTCTTCTGTGCGATCGAGCGATCCATCGCGGTGATGATCGCATCGGCGGCTTCCGTCCAGCCCATGTAGCGCAGCATCATCTCGCCGGAGAGGATCACGGAGCCTGGATTGACCTTGTCGAGGTCGGCATACTTCGGCGCGGTGCCGTGCGTCGCTTCGAACACGGCATGGCCGGTCAGATAGTTGACGTTGCCGCCGGGCGCGATGCCGATGCCGCCGACCTGGGCAGCGAGGGCGTCGGAGAGGTAATCGCCGTTCAAGTTCATGGTCGCGATCACGTCGAATTCATCGGGGCGCGTCAGCACCTGTTGCAGCGTGATGTCGGCGATCGCATCCTTGATGATGACTTTGCCGGACTGCTTGGCCTCGGTCATCGCCGCATTGGCCGCCTGGTCCCCCTTGCTCGCCTTGATGCGCTCCCATCGTTCCCAGCTGAAGGTCTGGTCCGGGAATTCGCGCTCCGCGAGCGCGTAACACCAGTTGCGGAACGCACCTTCCGTGTACTTCATGATGTTGCCCTTGTGCACGATCGTGACGCTCTTGCGTTTGAATGCGATCGCATACTCCACGGCCGCGCGGAACAGCCGCTCCGTGCCTTCGCGTGACGCGGGTTTGATCCCGATCCCTGAAGTCGCGGGAAAGCGGATCTTCTCGAACTGTTTCGGAAACTGCTGTTTCAACAAGTCGAGGAAGCGCTCGCAGTCAGCCGTACCGGCCTCGAACTCGATCCCGGCGTAGATGTCCTCGGTGTTCTCCCGGAAAATCACCATGTCGACCTTGCCCGGCGCGAGCACGGGCGAGGGGGACGCCCTTGAACAGCGCACCGGACGCAAACAGACGTACAGATCGAGCAGTTGTCGCAGCGCGACGTTCAGCGAGCGAATGCCGCCGCCGACCGGCGTCGTCAACGGACCCTTGATCGAGATCAAGTAATCGCGACAGGCCTGCACGGTTTCCTCGGGCAGCCAGGTGTTGTAGAGCTTGTTCGCCTTCTCGCCCGCGAAGATCTCGAGCCAGTGGATCTTGCGCTTGCCGCCATAGGCCTTGGCGACCGCGGCGTCGAACACACGCACACTCGCCCGCCAGATGTCCCGGCCCGTGCCGTCACCCTCGATGTAGGGAATGATCGGCTGATCCGGGACATGCAACTTGCCTTTGTCGATCGTGATTTTTTCGCCCCCGACGGGGGGTTGCAAGATCAGGGGCCTTGGGCTGGACATGGGGGTGCTCCTGTAAACGTGGCGCGAATGCTAGCATGCGCGCCCGGAGGTCCCTATTGCGTACTTTGACATCGATACCGGCCGAGGATGGCTTTCGGATGCCGGCGGAATTCGAGCGGCATGCCGGCTGCTGGATGCTCTGGCCGGAACGTGCGGACAACTGGCGCGACGGGGCCAAGCCCGCCCAGGCGGTGTTCGTGCGGGTCGCCGCGGCGATCGCGAGCGGCGAACCCGTGACCGTCGGCGTTTCGGCAGAGCAATTTCAGAACGCGCGCTGGCGTCTGCCGGCTGCGATCCGCGTGCTCGAGCTCACGAGCGACGATGCGTGGGTGCGCGACACGGGTCCGACCGTGCTGATCGACGCCAAGGGTCGGCGCCGGGGCGTCGACTGGATCTTCAACGCCTGGGGCGGCTTGCGGGGCGGCTTGTATTTTCCCTGGAACCGCGACGAGGAGATCGCGCAGAAGATCCTCGAGGTCGAGGGCGTGGACCGTTACCGGGCGCCGTTCGTGCTCGAGGGCGGCGCCGTGCACGTGGACGGTCAGGGGACCTGCTTGACGACCGAGGAGTGCCTGCTCAATCCGAACCGCAACCCCGGCATGACGCGCGCAGAGGTCGAGGCCGGACTGCGGCGCTATCTCGGCGTGGAGACGATCATTTGGCTGGGCAAGGGCGTTTATCTCGACGAGACGAGCGGACACGTCGACGAACTCGCCTGTTTCACGAGTCCCGGCGTCGTGGCGCTGACCTGGACCGAAGATCCTGCCGATCCGCAGTACGCGATCTCGCGGGATGCTTACGAGCGCCTGCGACGCGCACGCGATGCCCGCGGCCGCACGCTCGAGATCCACAAGATTCACCAGCCGGGACCCTTGTACATGACGGCCGAGGAAGCCGCCGGCGTCGATGCGCGGCCCGGCAGCCATCCGCGCCGCGCCGGCGATCGACTGCCGGCTTCCTACATCAATTTTTATATTGCGAACAAATGCGTCGTCATGCCGCTTTACGACAAGCGCCGGGACGCGGCGGCGGCACGCAAGCTGCGACGGTTGTTTCCGACGCGGCAGGTAATCGGCGTCGAAACGCGCGAAGTACTGCTCGGCGGGGGCAATATCCATTGCATCACGCAGCAGATTCCCGCGGCTGCGACACGTGGGCTCGCGCGTAAGGCGGCGTCTCGCAGCGGAACATCTTGAGGAGCCCATCGCGGTCCTTGCCGGCCCGGGTCGCGGAACTTTACCGCACGCAGCGCCTCGAAAGTCTTTATTCTAGCCGCCCACTACATCTCCAAGCTCCCACTCGCATACGCCGTTCACCCCATTGGAATCTGACGTGACCCCATCGCTGCTGCTGTCTTTTCGCCCGATTCGTTCCTTGCCCGCCGCGTGCGCCTGCGCTTTGGCTTTGGCCGCTTGTCATGGCCATGACGGCGTCGATAGCGGTTACGGCGTCGGGTGGGTCACGGTGACCAATCTAACCGGCGATTACGGCCCTCCGAACGTACATTTCGCGAGCTACGTCGTCACGATCGACTCGGTCACGCTGACCGACTCGGTCGGCAACGTCTATACGGCCATCTCGACCGCGGAACCCGTCGACTTCACCAAGCTCTCGAACGTCGCCGAGTTGTGGGGCAACGCCGACATTCCGGTGGACACCTATGTGTCCGCGACCATCACGCTCGACTATACGAACGCACAGATCGCGGTCTACGTGAATGGCGTGCCGACGCAAACGAAAGTGCAGTTCTCGGGTGGAGCGGCCGTCTCGCAGATCTCCATCACCACGCTGTTCGATCCGAACAACCCGCTGGTCGTGACCAACAGCCTCTCGAGCACGAACGCGCAGCGCCTGTCCCTCGATTTCGATCTGAGCGTCTCCAACACGGTTGATTTCACGACGACGCCCTTTCCCACCGTGACCGCCAATCCCTACATGCGCTTCGCGAACGCGGCGCCCGATACCAAGAAAATCCGCATCCGCGGACCGCTGATCAATTCGAACACGTCGACCGGTACCTATTCGCTCTACGAGCGGCCGTTTTACGACGAAGTGGACAACATCGGTACGCTGTCGATTTTCAACAGCGACGCGACCATCTGGAACATCAATGGCTCGGTCTATACCGGCGCCCCCGGACTCGTGCAGCTGCAGTCCCTGTCCGCCGGCGTGACCACGACGCTCGCCTACACGACCTTCCAAGTGACTCCGAGCACTCAGAATCAACAAGGCCAACCGACCGGAACCGCCGGTATTTTCAACTCGCTCTATGTGGTCGCGGGCGGCAGCCTCGAGAGCATCTACACCGAACATCTCACCGGCGACGTGGTCGCGCGCACCGACAACGGCACGACCGCCACCTTGACCTTGACCAATGCGACGGTCGCGGGTGACGAGGTGGAGCTCGACCAGGGATACTTCCAATATCTGACCGGCGCGCCCGCTTATCCCACGGGCACGACCACGGCCATCACGCAAGTCACACTCGACAGCACCACCGTCGTCAGCGCCGAGGGCACGGCGGCGCTCCAGAACCTCACGTATGGCTCGGTCGCCGTGGGCCAACAGATCTCGGCGATCGGCGTGTACACATCTCCGGCCGCGGGCACGATCGTGCTCAACGCAACCAATCAGACGTCCGGTTCGACCGCGGGCCAGGTGCGCTTGCTGCCGACCAATCTGTTTGGGACGCTGCAAAGCACCGCGACCAACAGTCTGACCATGAACCTGCAGACCATCGACGAGATTCCAGTCAGCGTGTTCAATTTCGCCGGCAATGGCGCGACGACGCCCGCGGCCGGCGCGTTCAGCGTGGACACCGCGAATGCCGGCGGCGGCGCTTTCGCGAGCGCCGCGGCGGGGGCGCCGATTTTCGTCTCCGGCTTCACGAGCGGTTTCGGCGCCGCGCCGCCGGATTTCGATTCGTTCGTGAACCTGCAGGAGGCGATGACGCCCGATGGCGTGGTCTCGGGCGTCAACCTGGAGGCCGACGTTCCAGCCGTGCTCCAAGTTCTCTGGTCGGGCACGGGCACGGCGACGCCGTTCGCGACGTTCACCGCGGGCGGCCTGACGATCGACCTCACGAACACGGCGCTCAACAGCGCGGTGATTCAGGTCGGGGCCGAAAGCGTGCCGCTCACGAGCCTTGACGGAACCCTGAACATCGTGCCGAACCCGGTCGCCAACTGCGTCACGCCCGTGCCGGCAACGAGCACGCAACAACCCTGTCTGCCGCTGTTCAGTTACGGACCGATCACGGTACCCATCAGCGCGACCGTGACCACGGCGTTCAACGAATTGCTCGAGTTCAATACGTTTTCGGGCTTCAACGCGAGCTTGAAGCCGACGATCTCGACTACGGAACTCGTGACGAACCTGACCGCGACGGGCTATTTCAACCGGAGCACGAACACCTTTACCGCGAACAGCGTCGACGTTGTGCTCTAAAATGCCGCCCCACCATGGGGAAGTTTTCGCTACGACTGGGTTTGCCGTGCGCGCTGCTGGTTTTGGCCGTCCAAGTCGCAGTGGCCGCGGGCCCCGCGCCGGCGACGCTCGCCGCCCCCGCCCCCGCCTCCGCAACTGAGGGCGCGCCCGCGCCCGCGCCGCCGACGCGACCCCGTGTCTGTCTCGTGCTCTCCGGCGGCGGGGCGCGCGGCATGGCGCACATCGGCGTGCTCAAGGTTCTCGAGGAACTCCACGTTCCGATCGATTGCATCGCCGGCACGAGCATGGGGGCGATCGTCGGCGGCTTGTATGCGAGCGGCATGACGCCTGCGCAGATCGAAACGCAGATGAATTCCGTGGACTGGCAGGAGGCGTTTCGCGGCACGCCACCGCGCCGCGAGCTCGCGTTCCGCCGCAAACAAGACGATCGAAACTTCCTCGTGCATCTGCCGCTGGGATTGAAACACGGTGAGGTGCTGTTGCCGCGGGGACTCATTCAGGGTGAAAAGCTCCAGGAGACCTTGCGCGAGCTCACGTTGCCCTACGGCGATGTTGCGAGCTTCGACGAGCTACCGACGCCGTTTCGCGCGGTCGCCACGGATTTGGAGACCGGTCAGGCCGTGGTCATGGACAAGGGTGACCTTGCGCTCGCGATGCGGGCAAGCATGTCCGCTCCGGGTCTGTTCGCCCCGGCCGAGGCCGACGGCCGCCTGCTCGTCGACGGCGGCCTCACGGAAAACCTGCCGATGGAAGTCGCACGCGCGATGCACGCCGACGTGCTGATCGTCGTCGACGTCACGTTTCCGTTGCAATCGCGCAAAGAGCTGACCAGTGCGCTGTCGATCTCCAATCAGATGCTCGCGATTCTCGTACGACGCGATGCAGACCGGCAGAAGGCGTCCTTGCGTCCCACCGATACGCTGATCGCGCCGGACCTCGCCGAAATGTCGCCGACCGACTTCGCCTCGGTCGTGCGCACGATCGACCTCGGCGAGCGCGCCGCGCGCGCCGAGACGCCGCGGCTTGCCGCGCTCAGCGTCTCCGCCGAAGCGTTCAGCGCCTATCTCGCCCGACGGGCGGGCGCGCCACCGCCGGAACCCGTGATTCGGTTCGTGCGCGTCGATCTGCAATCGAAGCCCTACGAGCGCACGATACTCGCGACGATGCAACCGCTGGTCGGCAGGCCGCTCGACCTCAAGGCGCTGAATGCGCGGCTCACGGAGATCTACGGCCTCGGCGATTTCGAGACGATCGACTACAGCCTGGTCACCGAAACGCAGAGCGGCAACGACGGCGACGGCGCGGCGCAGGCGACCGGCATCGAAGTGCATGCGCAGCGCAAGTCCTGGGGCCCGAATTACGTGCGTTTCGGACTGAACCTGCAGGACGATTTCCAGGGCAACACCCGCTACGACGCAGCCGCCCGTTTTCTGCTCACGGAGATCGATTCGCTCGGCGCCGAATGGCTCACCGATGTGCAGATCGGCAGCAATCCGCGCGTCTACACGGAGTTCTATCAGCCGCTCAGCGCCGAGCGCCTGTGGTTCGTCGCGCCGAGCGCGCGCGTCGAGAGCAGCGACGTCTACATCTACAGCAAGGACGTGGAGATCGCGGATTTTCGCATGCGACAGGCCGAGGCGGACATCGATTTCGGCCGCGAGTTCGGCAACGGGGGTGAGATTCGCGTTGGCTTCCACCGCGAGAACGGCGAGAGCCACGTCCGGCTCGGGGACCCGGGTCTGCTGGACGGACAGTTCAACAACGGCGAGTACTTCTTCAAATTCAGTTACGACAGCCTGGACAGCGTCAACTTTCCGCACGACGGCGAGAGTTTCTCCATGCAATGGGACGCCAATCGCACGAATCTCGGTGCGGATCTGAACTGGGACCGGGTCACGGCGGACTGGCTCATGGCCCGATCGACCGGCCGCAACACCGTGTTGTTGTGGACCTCCGCGGGCACGAAGCTCGACGGCAGGCTGCCCGAGACGGCGCTGCAGGATTTCTATTCGCTCGGGGGATTTCTCAACCTGTCGGGACTCGCGACACAGTCGCTGTACGGGCCGAGTTATGCGATCGCGCGCACGATTTACTTTCGCAAGATCGGCGGCGGCGGCGAGGGCTTGTTCGACTTTCCCGCCTACCTCGGTGTCTCGTTCGAGGTCGGCAACACCTATCTTCGGCGCGGCGACATCGGCTGGGGATCGGCGCGCAAGGACGGCTCGGTGTTTCTCGGGCTCGATACCTTCCTCGGGCCCGTCTACGTCGGCGGCGGATATGATCAGTCCGGCAACAGCGCCTTCTATTTGTACCTCGGCCGAACGTTCTAAAGACCGGAGGGTCTCAGGCCGGACGTCCTAGAGGCTGCGGCTCTCCGCGAGATTTTCGACTTTTTCGAATACCAGTGCCGGTTGATCGCCGATGCGCGAATATTCGTGCTTGCGTGCCATGTCGGCGAGGTCGCGGTCGCGCTCGGCGGCCGTGAAGTACCAGTGTGTCTTTTGCCAATCGCTGCCGAGTAGTTTGGCGAACGGATCGCCGCTGCGCAGCCGCACGCGTATCCCATAGGGGCGGGGCAGCTGCGGGATGCTGCGGGTCATGTTTTGCGGGTTGGCGATGCCCATGCGTGCCGGCACCATAGCCTATACCGCAGACCGCTGCCAGTCGCAGACCGGCGCCCGGTGTGCACTGCTGCCAGCCCTTAGCGTGCGTGGTAGACTCCGCCGCCTTCCGCAAGAGGTGACCGATGGCATCGTCTTACACGGCGTCAGATATCGAAGTATTGAGCGGCCTGGATCCCGTGCGCCGACGGCCTGGCATGTATACCGACACGACACGTCCGAATCACCTCGCGCACGAGGTCGTCGACAACAGCGTCGATGAGGCGATCAACGGCCATTGCGAAAACATCCGTGTCACCGTGTTCAAGGACGGCTCGCTGCAAGTCGAAGACGATGGCCGTGGCATGCCCATCGACATCCATCCCAAGGAGAAGGTGCCCGGGGTCGAAGTGATCCTCACGAGACTGCATGCGGGCGGCAAGTTCAACGACAAGATGTACCAGCATTCCGGCGGTCTGCACGGCGTCGGCGTATCGGTCGTCAACGCGCTCTCCAAGCATTTGGAGTGCCGCGTGCGCCGTGGCGGCAAGGAGTACCGGCTGAGCTTCGATGGCGGCCGGCTTGCCTCCAAACTGGAAGTGATCGGCGAAGTGCCGAAGTCCCGGACCGGGACGACCTTGCGTTTCTGGCCGGATCCGCAGTACTTCGACACCGACAAGTTCGCGACCCCGAAACTGCGCCAGGTGCTGCGCGCAAAGGCCGTGCTCTGTCCGAAACTGCGCGTCACGCTCGTCAACGAGATCACCGGCGAGACCGACGAATGGTTCTACACCGGCGGTCTGCACGAGTATCTGGCGGAGCAGCTCGGCAAGGGCAAGTGGCTGCCCGCCGAGACGTTCTACGGCAAGCGAGAAATCGAGGGTGGCTCGCTCGACTGGGCGCTCGCCTGGGTGCTCGAGTCGGAGCAGAGCGTCGCCGAGAGCTACGTCAACTTGATTCCGACGATCGAAGGCGGCACTCACGTCAACGGCCTGCGCGCCGGCGCGAGCGATGCGGTGCGCGAATTCTGCGAGTATCGCAATCTGGTGCCGCGCGGCGTGAAGCTCTCGCCCGAGGACGTCTGGGACGGCGTGAGCTTCGTGATCAGCCTCAAGATGTCCGAACCGCAATTTGCCGGTCAGACCAAGGAGAAGCTCTCGTCGCGCGAATCGGCGGGTGTCGTTCAAGGCGTGATCAAGGATGCTTTCGCGCTGTGGCTCAATCAGCATCCCGAGCAGGGGGAACAGATCGCGCAACTGGCGATCGCGAACGCCCAGCAGCGTCTCAAGGACAGCCAGAAGATCGCGCGCAAGCGCGTCGTCGCCGGGCCCGCGCTGCCGGGCAAGCTTGCAGACTGCGTCTCCCAGGATCCGGCGCGGGGCGAGTTGTTCCTGGTCGAGGGCGATTCGGCCGGCGGCTCCGCCAAACAGGCCCGCGATCGTGTCACCCAGGCGATCATGCCCCTGCGCGGCAAGATTCTGAACACCTGGGAAGCGGAGGCGCGCGACGTGCTCCAATCGCAAGAAGTCAACGACATCAGCGTCGCGATCGGCGTCGATCCGGCCTCGACCGACGTGTCCGGGCTGCGGTATCACAAGATCTGCATTCTCGCCGACGCCGACAGCGACGGGCAGCACATCGCGACGCTGCTGTGTGCGCTGTTCTTGCGCCATTATCGACCGCTCGTGCTGGCCGGTTACGTTTACGTCTGCATGCCGCCCTTGTTCCGCATCGACGCCGGCAAGCAGGTGTTCTATGCGCTCGACGAGCCGGAGCGGGACAAGGCGCTCGCCCGAATCGCGGCGGAGAACTCACGCGTGCGCCCGGTCGTGACCCGTTTCAAGGGTCTCGGCGAAATGAGCCCCGGGCAGTTGCGGGAGACGACCATGGCACCGGCGACGCGGCGGCTCGTGCAGATGACGATCGACGCGCACGACAGTCCGGACCAGATGCTCGACATGCTGCTCGCAAAGAAGCGCGCCGGCGACCGGCGTGAATGGTTGGAGAGCAAGGGAAATCTCGCGCGCATATGAAGGATCAGGAGCTGAATTTCGAAGGCATCGAGCGCGAGCCGATCAAGTCCTTCGCCGAGCGCGCCTATCTCGACTACTCGATGTACGTGATCCTCGACCGGGCCCTGCCGCACCTCGGCGACGGCTTGAAGCCCGTGCAACGACGCATCGTCTATGCGATGAGCGAACTCGGGCTCGCCGCCGGTGCGAAGCACAAGAAGTCCGCGCGCACGGTTGGCGACGTGATCGGCAAGTTCCATCCGCACGGCGATTCGGCCTGCTACGAGGCCATGGTGCACATGGCCCAGGACTTCGCGTACCGCTATCCGATCGTCGACGGACAGGGCAATTGGGGCTCGACCGACGATCCGAAATCCTTCGCCGCGATGCGTTACACGGAGTCGCGTCTCACCCGCTATGCGGCCCTGATGCTCGATGAACTCGGCGCCGGCACCGTCGACTGGGCACCGAACTTCGACGGTTCGCTCGAGGAGCCGACGATGTTGCCGGCGCGTGTACCGAATCTGCTGTTGAACGGCGGCTCCGGCATCGCGGTCGGCATGGCCACCGACATCCCGCCGCACAACCTGCGCGAGGTCGTGGCGGCCTGCATCGCGCTCCTCGAAGACGCCGACCTCACGACCGCCGCGCTGATGAAATTCGTCACGGGCCCGGACCTGCCCACGGGTGCGGAGATCGTCTCGCCGCGTGCCGACCTGCGGCAGCTCTATGAAACGGGCAATGGCAGCTTCCGCGCGCGCGCCACCTACACGATCGAGGCGGGGGAGATCGTGATCGAGGCGCTGCCCTTCCAGGTCTCCGGGGCCAAGGTGCTCGAACAGATCGCGAACCAGATGCGCCAGAAGAAGCTGCCCATGGTCGAGGATCTGCGCGACGAATCCGATCATGAGAAGCCGACGCGGCTCGTGATCGTGCCGAAGAGCAGCCGCGTCGACGTCCAGGCGCTCATGGCCCATTTGTTCGCGACTACCGACCTGGAGCGCAATTACCGCGTCAACCTCAACGTGATCGCCCTCGACGGGCGGCCGCGCGTCATGGGCCTGAAGGAACTGCTGCTCGAGTGGCTCGAGTTCCGCAAAACCACGGTCACGCGACGTCTCACGCACCGACTCGAGAAGGTGGGCGCGCGACTGCACATTCTCGACGGCTTGTTGATCGCTTACCTCAATCTCGACGAGGTCATCCGCATCGTCCGCACGGAGGACGAGCCGAAGGCGGCCTTGATCCGTCGGTTCAAACTCTCGGAATCCCAAGCCGAGGAGATACTCGAGACCAAACTGCGCCGGCTCGCGAAGCTCGAGGAGATGAAGATCCGCGGCGAGCAGCGGGAACTCTCCGAAGAGCGCGACGACATCGAGAAAACGCTCAAGAGCAAGGCGCGGCTGGTGAAACTGGTGCGCGAGGAATTGCAAAGCGACGCGGACGAATACGGCGATGCACGCCGCACGCGCCTCGTGGAGCGCGAGGCCGCGCAGGCGATCTGCGAGGCGGATCTGCTGACCAGCGAGCCCGTCACGGTCGTGCTCTCGCGTCTCGGCTGGGTGCGCGCCGCCAAGGGCCACGAAATCGACGTACGCGCTTTGAGTTACAAGACCGGCGACGAATTCCAGGCCGCCGCCAGGGGCCGCAATCTGCAACAGGCCGTGTTCATCGACTCGACCGGCCGCGCTTACAGTCTCGATGCGCACCAATTGCCGGCCGCCCGCGGTTACGGCGAGCCCCTGTCCGGAACGGTCGATCCGCCCGATGGGGCGACGTTTGCCGCCGTGTTGATCGGCGAACCCGCCGACCTGTGGTTGCTCGCGAGCGATGCCGGTTACGGCTTCAAGACCAAGCTCGCGGAACTGTACGCGCGCAACAAGAAGGGCAAGTCCGTGCTCAAGGTGCCGGACAACGCCCGCGTGCTGCCGGCGCAGCCGATCACGGCGCCCGGTGCGCTGGCCGTGTTCGTGGGCAATGACGGCGAGGTGCTGGCGCTGCCGGTTGCCGCGATCGAAGAGATGAGCGCCGGCAAGGGCCAGAACCTGTTCGGGATAGCGGGCAAGAAATCAGCCGACCGGGACGAGTTCCTGGTCGCGATGGCGGTCGTCGCGCCGGGCGAGCAGCTCACGGTGTTCAGCGGCAACAGCGCGCCGATGAAACTGCGGTTCGAGGATTTGAAGGCCTTCCAGGACAAGAAGGGCCAGCGGCGGCAGCGTTTTTCGCGAGCCTACAAACAAGTCGACCGGCTCGAGGTCACGCCCGCCTGAAGAGCGCTCAGCGCTCGCTCGACATGGTCACGTCTTCGGGTGCGTTGACGAAGTAGCCCTGTATGAACTCGATGCCGAGTTGCCACAGCACGGCCATGGTGTTGGCATCTTCGACGCGCTCCGCGATCGTCTCGACCTGTTTGGCCTTGGCTGCGTTGACGAGGCCCTTGATGCGCTGCTGTTGCATTTGATTGGTCGAGAGGCCCTGCATCAGCGAGCCGTCGACCTTGATGAAATGCACGCCGATCTCCGCGAGGAGTTTGAGAGGATCCTTGCCCGTGCCGAAATGCTCGAGAGCGAAACGGAAGCCGAGCTTGCCGAGGTTCTGTGCGAGATCCTTCGTGGCGCGCGAGTATTGCTCCGCGAGTTCCTCGGAAACTTGAAAGCACAGCCGTTTCGGACTGATCTTGGCGGCGCGCAGCTGCGATTCGAGCCAGGGCAGCAGGCTCTTGTCGAGCATCGTGTCCTTGGAGATGCGCAGGAAGATGCATTCGGACTTGCGGTTCGCGCAAAATGCCATCGAGGCGCCGATGACCCAGCGGTCGATGTTCTTCATGAGGTCGTTGCGTTCGGCGGCGGCGATGAACTCCTTCGGCAGAACCTCGCTGCCCTGTTCGTCGAGCATGCGCACGAGCACGTCGAACATGCCCTTGTCCTCGCCGAGCAGGCTCGCGATGGGTTGCTGCACGAGGCGGAAACGATTTTCCATGAGCGCCGACTTGATGTGCCGGACCCAGATCTTGTCGTACGCCTGGACACGGGTCTCGGTGTCCGTCTTTTGCGCGCGGCAGACCTGGTTGCCGCCGAGATCGCGTCCCCGCTTGTTGGCGTCGATCGCCTCCTGCACCGACACGCCGATGTCGACATCGCCGGATCCGAGCGCCGTGAGACCGATGCAGACCGATGCCGACAGGGTCTTGCGGTCGATCGTTAATTCGTGCGCGGCGACGCGTTTGACCAGATTCTGCGCCCAGGTCTCGACGTCGCGCGACGTGCCGCGCTCGAGCAGGACGAGAAAGCCGTTGCCGGCGAACTTGCCGCACAGATCGCCGGGCGCGAGCATTTTGCGCACGATCTCGGCCAGCTCGGCGAGGAATTCATCGCTCCCGAGGACGCCGATCGAGTGCTGGATCACCGCGAACTGGTCGGGCTTGACGAAGGCGAACTCGCGCACGCCGCCCTTGACGCTCTGGGCGAGGCGCGTGCGTACGGCGGCGATCAGGTAACGCTGCTGCAGGAAGCCGGTGGCCGCGTCGGTCTTGACCGCCTCGGCGAGCTGCGCCTCGATGTCGCCGTTCTTGTCCTGACGCGACGGGATGCAGATGCGAATCGCCGCCTCGTTCTCGAAATCCGCCTTGGTCAGCGTCAGAACGAGCGACAGGGCGGAACCGTCGGACAGCAGGGCTTGGACATTGAGCGCATGGTCGGTCCATTTCCCCTGCAGGGAGGCGGCGAGCGCACCCTTGAGCACCGCATGGGACTCGAGTTCGAACAGGTCCATGAGCGGCATGCCGGTCAGCGCGTCCTCACCGGAGTAGCCGAACAGTTCCAGCCACGCCCTGTTGGCATCGACGATGATGCCTTCCTGGACGTGCGTGATCGCATCCGCCGAACCTTCGAGGAACCGGGCCAGCTGTTCGCGGTATTCCCGCGCCGAGGAAAGCGTCGTGTTCAGGGCACGCTCCAGCCGATAGGTGCGCAACTCCCGGGTCGCGACCGATTGTAAACGGCTGCGGTTCGCGAGCGTCACGACATCGTGCGCGCCAAGGCGCATCGCTTCGGCGATCGCCGCCTCGTCGACGCGCTCGCGGACCACGAGCACGGGCATCTCGGGCGCATTTTGACTCTTGAACTTCATGATCGAGGCCAGGTCGACGCCGAGCTCTTCGATGAATACGACCAGCAGCTCCGGATTGAGCTGGGCCAAGGCATCGCCCAAGTCGTGCGCGTCGGGCAGCCAGGTGCAGTGCACCGGGTGCCCGGCGTTGCGCAAGGTGGCATTGATCGCCTCGACGTTGTCCTGCGACCGCGTCATGACGATCAAGGGCACGGCGCCCTGCTCGATCACGGTCGGGCCTCGTGGGTAAGTTGAGACATAGCCGCGAAAGTGTAGCACCCACGGGTTTGGCGATACTGGGACCGGCGTCTTGCCGCGCGCATCGCGCCCGCGGCCTTGGGGTGGGGGCAATGCGGCTTGCAGGGGCAAAGTGGCTTGCAGGGCCGAAGGCGGCTATGATACGCGCCCTTTGCCGTGCCCGCGTTGACGGGCGAACACCCGAGGCCTGCGATGGCGAATTACAGCACGAACGAATTCAAAGCCGGTTTGAAAATCATCATCGACGGCGACCCCTATGCCATCGTCGAGAACGAAATGGTCAAGCCGGGCAAGGGCCAGGCGTTCAACCGGGTGCGGGTGCGCAATCTCAAGACCGGCCGGACCATCGAGCGCACCTGGAAGTCCGGCGATACCGTCGAGGCGGCCGACGTGGTCGATACCGACATGCAATACCTCTACAGCGACGGCGATTTCTTCCACTTCATGGTGCCCGATACCTTCGAGCAGCTGACCGCCTCAAAAGAGGCCGTGGGTGAGGGTGCTCAGTGGCTCAAGGACGGTACGGTCTGCGTGATTACCCTGTGGAACGGTGTGCCGCTGCAGGTCACGCCGCCGGCGCACATGGAGCTCAAGGTCATCGAGACGGACCCTGGCGTCCGCGGCGACACCGCGACGGGCGGATCGAAGCCCGCGAAGCTCGAGACGGGCGCAATGGTTCGCGTGCCGCTGTTCATCAATGAGGGCGAGATTCTGCGCATCGATACCCGCACCGGCGAGTATCTGTCGCGCGGTAAGGCCTGAACGCCGCTCTCGAGCCGGGCACGCCCGCTGCGCGCGCCCGCTGCGCGCGCCCGCTGCGCGCGCCCGCTACGCGCGCTCGATCGGAAACGCCATCGCCTGCGCGAGCGCGTCGGCGCCTGCACTGAGTGCCACGAGCCGATCCAGCCCCAAGGCGACGCCGGCACAGTCGGGTAATCCCGCGCTGAGCGCCCCGAGAAGTCCCTCGTCGATGTGCGGTGCGGGCTGACCGCGATCCCGACGCGTGTTGAGGTCCTGCAGAAAACGCGCCCGTTGTTCCGTCGCGTTGCTGAGCTCATGAAAGCCGTTGGCGAGCTCGATGCCATCGAGATAGAACTCGAAGCGTGCCGCCACACTCGGCGAGCCCGGCTTGAGGCGCGCGAGCGACGCCTGGGAGGCGGGGTAGTCGCAAATGAAGGTCGGTCGCGGCGACCCTAAGCGGGGGCCGACCACGAATCCCATGAGCAGGTCGAGCCGCGCATCGCGATCGAGTGTCGCATCGCAGACGATGCCATGCGCCGCGGCGGCGGCGGCGAGCGTCCGCTCGTCTGCCGCGTAGGCATCGACCCCGGCGTGGCGCTGCAGCGCCGCTGCGTAGCTCAGGCGCTCCGCGGCGGGCAGTTGCCGCTGGGGCGCCAAGAGGCCGCGGACCAGATCCTCGACCTCGCTCATCAGCGCCGCATCGTCGAAACCCAGGCGGTACCATTCGATCATCGTGAATTCGGGGTTGTGCCAACGCCCCGTCTCCCCGTCGCGAAACACTTTGCAGATCTGGTAGATGTCGCCGCTGCCGGCGGCGAGCAGGCGCTTCATCGGAAATTCCGGCGAGGTGCTCAGGTAAAAGTCTTGCGGGAAGCCCGTGACCCGCGTCGTCAGCGACTCGATCTGCGGGTCGGTGACGCCGCCGGCCGAGAGCACCGGGGTTTCGACCTCGAGGACGCCGCGGGCGGCGAAAAATGCACGCGTCGCCGCGAGCAGATCGGCGCGCCGCCGCAGGACGCTCATGGCGGCGCTCGGTCGCCAGCGATCGGTCATCGCAGCGCTCCGATGCGCTCGCCGAGCCTCACGGTGGCGCCCGTGACGAGGCGCGCGTCCCAGACGGCGCGCCCGGCTTCGAACAACAGGATCACGGTCGAGCCCATGTTGAAACGGCCGAGTTCGTCGCCCTTTTCGCCGCGCCAGGACAGCGCGGGCAGGCGGCTCACGGCGCGGCGTTTCGCCGGCGTGATGTCACCGGCCCAGACGGTCGCCATGCTGCCCACGTTGAGCGCCCCGACGAGCACGAGTGCGAACGATCCGGCGGCGCTGTCGAACAGGGTCAAGACCCGCTCGTTGCGCGCGAACAGGCCCGGTACGTGGCGTGCCGTCACGGCATTGACGCTGAACAGGCGTCCCGGCACATAGACGGTCTCGAGCAGACGCGCATCCAGCGGCAGGTGGATGCGGTGATAGTTGTAGGGCGCGAGATAGATCGTCGCGAAGGTGCCGTTCTCGAAGCGGTTCGCCCAGTCCTGGGCAGCAAGCAGGTCGCCGAGCGTGTATTCGCGTCCCTTCGCCTGCAACAGCGCATTCTGGCGTATCGCACCGCTCTCACTGACCGTCCCGTCGACCGGGCTCGCGATCGCGCCCGCGGCGGTGGCGATCGGACGGCGACCGGGAGCGAGGGCACGCGTGAAGAAGGCGTTGAAGCTCTCGTACCGATAGGGATCGGGGTCGACTGCCTCGCTCATGTCGACCGCGTAGAGCGCAAGGAAACCGCGCGTCAGCGCATTCTTGAACCACGGTGCGCGTACGCGGGTCGCAGCCAGGATCAGGCGCGACAGGGCGTGTTGCGGTAGAATGTATTGCAGCCAGATGAACAGACGTCCGCCCGTCCGGCCGAGCAATGTGCCGCTCAAGACGGTGCGCCGACGATGGCGACAAAATCGCTTTGCAGTGCGGCCGGCACGAAGGGTCCGGAGAGTATCGCGGCCAGGCGCGCCTGCGGATCGACGACCAGAATCGCGGACGAGTGGTCGACCGCAACCGTGCCGTCGGCTCGGTGCTCGACCGCGATCGCGATGCCAAATTGGGCTGCGAACTTTTGGACCGTGTCCTGGGCTTGGGCCGTGACGCCGAGGAAGTCGGGGTCGAAATACGGCACGTACGCGGCGAGCTGAGCCGGTGTATCTCGGGCCACATCGGCGGAGACGAACACGACGTGCGGGCGGTCGGGGAATCCGGCCGCGACCAGCCGCTTCTCCATCGCGGCGAGCGCAGTCAGGGTCGCCGGGCAGAGGTCCGGGCAATTCGTGTAGCCGAAATAGAGCAGCGACCAATGGCCGAGCAGCGCGGCCCGGTCGAAGGTGCGATTGTGATGATCGAGCAAATTAAATTCCGGCAGCGGTACGCGCGGGTCGATGAATTCCCCGTTCGCGAGCGGCGGCAATTCGTGCCGCTGGTGCTGCCACCACAGTGCCGCGCCGAAGCCGCAGGCGCATACCAAGCCCAGGAACACCGCAGACAGTATTTTCGAACGATTCAGCATGCAGCGATTATCCCATAAGCATCCCGAAAGCGTCGGCGCGGCGATCCAGCGTTGTGCCGCGGCACTCGCGCAGGCGCGCGTGCACTTCGGCCACGGCACCGACAACGCGCGCGACGAGGCGGCCGAACTGGTGTTCTTCTCGGCGGGGATTGCGCATACGGAAGGCGCGGCCGCTTACGGGCGCGCACTCACACCCGCGCAGCGGCGGCGCATCGCCGAGTTGCTGCGGCGACGGACGCGATCCCGCATTCCCTTGCCGTATCTGACCAAGCGCGCATTCTTCGCGGGACTCGAACTGTATGTCGATGAGCGCGTCCTCGTGCCGCGCTCGCCGATCGCCGAACTTGCCCTGCATCGCTTCGCGCCCTGGATCGATCCGGCACGCGTGCGTCGCGTCCTCGACGTGGGCACGGGCTCGGGCGCGATCGCGATCGCCTGCGCGAAGGCGCTGCCACGGGCGCGCGTCGATGCCCTCGACGTATCCGCCGCGGCTCTGGCCGTCTGCCGGCGCAATCTGCGCAAGTTGCGATTGACGTCACGTGTCGAGCCGCTGCGGTCCGATCATTTCGCCGCGGTGGGCCGGCGCCGATACGATATCATCGTCAGCAATCCGCCCTATGTCGGCGCGCGCGAGATGCGCGGTTTGCCGCGGGAGTACACCCACGAGCCCGCACTCGGCCTGGCATCGGGCGTCGATGGTTTGAATTCCGTTCGCGCCATCCTCAGTTCAGCGCTTAGGTTTCTGCGGCCCGGCGGCCTTCTGGTCGTCGAGGTCGGGAACAGCGAACGGGCGGTGCAGCGGGCGTTTCCGCGGCTGCCGTTCATCTGGCCCGAGATCGCGATGGGCGGTGGCGGCGTCTTCTTACTGAGAGCCGAAGACCTAGAGGAAAGTCAGCAAAGTGGCAGGCAATACGTTCGGTAGACTCTTCACGGTGACCAGCTTCGGCGAGAGCCACGGGCCCGCCCTGGGCTGCATCGTGGACGGCTGTCCGCCGGGCTTGGATCTTGCGGAGGCGGATCTGCAGGGCGACGTCGAACGGCGCCGCTCGGGTACGTCGCAATTCACGAGCCAGCGGCGCGAGCCGGATCGCGTGCGCATCCTGTCCGGCGTGTTCGAAGGCCAGACCACGGGTACACCGATCGGCCTGCTCGTGGAGAACGAGGATCAGCGCTCGCGCGACTACGAGAAGATCAAGGACCGCTTCCGTCCCGGCCACGCCGACTATACGTACCAGCAGAAATACGGCATGCGCGATTATCGCGGCGGCGGACGCTCCTCGGCGCGGGAGACGGTCATGCGCGTCGCCGCGGGCGCGATCGCGCGCAAGTACCTGCGTGAGCGGCTCGGCGTGCGCATCCACGGCTATCTGGCGCAGATCGGTCCGCTCACGCTCGCGCCCGTCGATCCGGACAGCGCCTACGACAATCCGTTCTTTTGTCCCGATCCGGCCCGTATCGCGGAGCTCGAGGCCTACGTCTGGAGCCTGCGCGAGGCGGGTGATTCGATCGGTGCGCGCGTCACCGTGCGTGCGACCGGCGTGCCGCCGGGTTGGGGTGAACCGGTGTTCGACCGCCTCGACGCCGACATCGCCGGCGCGATGATGGGCATCAACGCCGTCAAAGGCGTGGAGATCGGCGCCGGCTTCGGCGCCGTCGTGCAGCGCGGTTCACAGCATCGTGACGAACTGACGCCGCAGGGTTTCAAGTCCAATCATGCCGGCGGCATCCTCGGCGGCATTTCCTCCGGTCAGGAGATCATCGTCAGCATGGCCCTCAAACCCACCTCGAGCATCACCGTGCCGGGCGCCACGATCGACGTGCACGGTGCGGCGACGACGATCGTGACGACCGGTCGGCACGATCCCTGCGTCGGCATCCGCGCCACACCGATCGCCGAGGCAATGCTCGCCCTCGTGCTCATGGATCACTGCTTGCGGCACCGCGCGCAGTGCGCGGACGTGCATTCCACGACGCCCAACATCACGGCGGGACCATGACGGCCGCGACCCGTCCGCGGCTCGCGATCGTCGGCGCCGCCAGCTTGATCGGCGAGGCGCTGATCGAACTGCTGCGCGAACGCAAATTTGCCCATGCCGAGCTGCATCTGCTCGACGACGCGCGCGACCTCGGCCGGCCGGCCGCCGGCGAGGACGAGGCGGCGCGGATCGGCGATGTCGAGGGCTTCGACTTCGCGCGCGCCGATGTGGTGTTCTTCTGCAGCCGTGCCGCCGTTGCCGAGCGCTATGCGCCCGCCGCCGCGGCGCATGCCTGGGTCATCGACGGCTCGAGTGCGTTTCGCGGCCGTGACGACGTGCCCTTGATCGTCGCCGACGTCAACGGCGGACTGCTCGCGGATGCGGCGGCCGGGGGTTTTGCGCCGGGGTTGCACCGGGGTTTGATCGCCTTGCCGGGCAGCGCGAGTGTCGCCTTGGCCACGGTGCTCGCGCCCTTGCATGCGCTCGCCGGTTTGGAGCGGGCCGAGGTCGCCACTTTCCAGGCGGTCTCCGGCAGCGGCCGCTCCGCCATGGAGGGACTCGCGGCCGAGACCGTCGATCTGCTCGGTGGGCGGACGACGAAGCGGCACAGCTTCGGGAAGCAGATCGCCTTCAACGTCATCCCGCAGGTCGATGCGTTGGACGCCGACGGGGTGTCTCTCGAGGAGCGTCGCCTGCTCGCCGAGACCCGGCGGGTGCTTGGCTTGCCACAGCTCGCCATCAATGCGACCGCCGTCCGGGTGCCGGTGTTCTTCGGCCACAGCCTCGTGGTGCATGCGAGCTTCACCCGCGACGTGACGACGGCGGCCGCTGCCGGTGTTCTGACCGCCGGCAGCGGTATCGAACTGGTCGAGACCGTCCCTCCCAAGCTCTATCCCACCCCCGCGACCGAGGCTTCGCAGCCCGATCGGGTCTACGTCGGACGGCTGCGAGCCGATCCAACCCGTGACCGATCTCTAAATTTTTGGGTCGTGGCGGACAATGTTCGTAAATGTGCGGCACATAACGCATTTTCCGTTGCCCAGATTTTGGTAAATAGATCCTGGTGAGCTATAGTTAAATGACGACTTTACAGGCAAGTAAACTTTGGTTGAGAAGCGCCGCTAAGACAATGAACTCAAAGTGCTTTCTTGCCCGGATTCTTGGAGTACAAATGTCCCCGAAGATGCCTCGACTATTGCTGATGGCATGTGTCCTATGTCCATCCCTGTCGTGGGCGCTGGGCCTCGGCGATATACATCTCGAGTCCGCTCTGAACGAGCCGCTGCACGCTGAAATCGACCTGGTGGCGGCTACGCCGGAGGAATTGGCGGGGCTGCGCGCGACTTTGGCGGCCAATGACTCCTTCGCGCGGTATGGCATCGACCGGCCGCCGTTCCTGTCCTCGTTGGTTTTCAAAGTCGGCAAGAGCAAAGACAAGCGCGACGTCCTGTTGGTGACCTCGACGCAGTCCATCCCCGAACCCTTCGTGACCTTCCTGGTGGAGGTCAATTGGTCCCGCGGGCGGCTGATGCGCGAATACACGCTGCTGCTCGACCCGCCGGTCTACAGTCCGGGCGAGACCGTGGCCGGCGCGGCGCCGGTTGCAGCACCGGTCGTGACACCCGCGTCGCGCGCGAAGGCGCCGGCCGCAGCCTCACCGCAGCAGACCGCGCCCTCGCAGGCGGGACCTCGGTCCGCGGAGACGACGCCGGTACCGCCGCGCCCCGTCACCGAAACCAAGCCGTTCTCGGAAGCGAAGGCACCGCTCGCAATCGGCGCCGAAGGCTATCAAGTCAAGTCCGGCGACACGCTCAGCAAGATCGCCGCGAGCCTCAACGGCGGCACGCAAGGCGAGGTCGATCAGACCATGATTGCCGTGTTTCACGACAATCCGCGGGCCTTCGATCGCAACATCAACGTTTTGCGTAAAGGCTCGATCCTGCGCATTCCGGGTGCCGACGAGATCGCCGCGCTCAATCAACGCGAGGCGATCAGCGAAGTCAATCGCCAGATGGCGGCTTGGCGCAACGGTGCCGAAGGGCCCGAGGCGGCAGGACGGCTGCGCTTGGTCACGCCGACCGCCCGCGTCGGCAACGGTACGAACGACGCCGCGCATCCGCGCGCCGACGCCGGCAGCGCGAACTCCGAGAGCCTCGCACTCAAGGATCGCGTCAAGGATCTCGAGTCGCAGCTGGCCGAGTCGCATCGGCTGCTCGACTTGAAGAATGCCGAACTCGCCGAGTTGCAGCACAAGTTGGGAACACCGGTGCCGCCGCCGCCGGCCACAGCCGTGCCGGTGCCCGTGCCGCAACCGGCCACTGCGCCCGTCGCGGCACCCCCGGCCGCGAGTTCGGCGATCGAATCCTCCGCGCCCGCGAGTGCCGCCGAACCCGTCGCGGCGCCGCCGCCGAAGCCGGTGCACAAGAAACCCGTGGTCGTGCCCGTGCCGGCCACCGAGGAGTCCTGGCTCGATTATCTCACCAGCAACTGGTGGATACCCGTTGCGGTACTCGTGGCGGTGCTTGCCGGTCTCGGCTTCGCAGTGTTCAAGCGTCGTCAGAAATCCCAGATCGGCGCCTTCGCCCAGATGGCCGCGAGCACCGACGTGGCCTCCGATACGACGGCCAAGATCTTGGGGATTCGCAAAGGCGACGACTCCTTCGTGGTCGAAGAGTCGGGCGAGCATCGCGCGCCGGATTTCGCGGCCGCACTGCCTGAAGAACCGCGCGCCAGCGACGACACGCTCTCGAGCGAGAGTGCGGTCAATCTCGATCAGGGCGATCCCCTGGCCGAGGCCGACTTCCACATGGCCTATGGCCTCTACGATCAGGCTGCCGATCTCGTGCGCATTGCGCTCGAGCGCGAGCCGGATCGCCGCGATTTGCGGCTCAAGTTGCTGGAGATCTATTTCGTTTGGGGCAACAAGGACGCCTTCCTGCAGACCGCCAAGACCCTGGAGGCGAGCAAGGATCGCGCGCCGGCCGGCGAGTGGGACAAGATCGTCATCATGGGCAAGCAGATATGCCCGGACGAGCCGCTGTTCAATCAAAGCGCGGGTGGCGGACGCGGCGCCGGTGCGCTCATCGACATGAACCTCGAGGGCGGCGAGAACCGCATCGACATCGACTTGTTCGGCGATCCGGAGGGCGAGCAGGGCCTGGATCACACGCTCGGCAAAGAACACGATGATACGGCGGCAACCGGCGAGTCGCCGCACCTCAAGAATGTCGCCGGCTTGGACTTCATGCTCGATGCGCCGGAACGGGGCGCCGACGAATCGCCGACGCGCGAGATGCCGCCCCGCGACGAGCCCACGGTCGAGTCGGAACTGATGCAGTTCCACGACATGCCGACCCAGGTGTCGCCGGCTCTCAATCCCGCGGCGCTGCGCGATCGGATCGAGAACAAGCTCGGCAGCAGCGAGCACACGGCGGAAGTCTCGATCGACGATCTCGGCCTCGATCTCGATGGTCTCGAGGATTTGCATGCCGCTTCCGGCAAGCAGCGGCAGCTCGAAGACACCGGTCATCCGGACGATGCGCCGACCATGGTCGCAGGCCTCGATGAACGCTCACGGCGCATGATGGCCGAAGCCGAGAGCCGCGCACGCGACAATGATTTGACCGAACTCGAGCGCGAGCTCGAAGCCTCCTTCATCTCGGAACTCGAGTCGAGCTCCGAGGGCATCAAGACCGAAGTCATCGGGCCGGAGTCCGCTCCGACCGTGCAAATGCGCACCGAATCCGCGAGCACCTCGCGCTTTCAGAATGCCAAACTCACCGACAAACTGGTGTCCGACCGCGACGACCTCGATTCGACCTCGAAACTGCGCGGCATCAATGCCGACAGCATCGATCTCGATCTGGATCGGCTCGCGCAGGCGCTCGGCAATAACGGCGACACGCTGGAACAACCGCGCGCGGACGAGGATGTCTTCTCGACCGAGGTATTCGAGGCAAGCCAGCGCAGTCGGCGCGTCGATTTGGACGTGGGCGAAGCCCTGAACGGCTCGGATGCCCTGACGCCGCCGGTCGGCGCTCGAAATGGTGCGGCCCGGCTCGAGGACACCGACCACGGGATGCCGGAGTTCGAGCCGGTCACGATGAGCGAAGTCGGCACCAAGCTCGATCTGGCGCGCGCTTACATGGACATGGGCGACCCCGAGGGGGCACGCAACATTCTCGACGAAGTCGTGCAGGAAGGCTCGGCGAGCCAGAAACAGGAAGCTCAGCGCCTGATTCAAGCCTTGCCCGGCTGACATGTCCGGGGCCTCCCGGCGTATCGCCGCCGTGCTCGAGTACGACGGCAGCGCCTATGCGGGCTGGCAGGCCCAGGCCCATTCCGTCTCGATCCAGGCGACTGTGCAGAACGCGATCGGCTTCGTCGCGGGCCATCCCGTCGAGGTGGTCTGTGCGGGCCGTACCGACGCGGGCGTACACGCACTCGGGCAAGTCATCCACTTCGACACCGAGGCGGTGCGCACGCCCCGGGCTTGGGTGCTCGGGAGCAACACCAAACTGCCAGCGGATATCGCGCTGCAATGGGCGGGCGAAGTGGGCGCCGGCTTCCATGCGCGTCACGCCGCGATCCGCCGCACGTATCGCTATTGCATCTTGAACCGCAGCGAGCGCTCCGCCTTGCAACGGTCGCGGGCCGCTTGGATACACCGCTCCATCGACCTCGAAGCCATGCGCAGGGCGGCGCAGGTGCTGCGCGGCGAGCATGATTTTTCCGCGTTCCGGTCCAAGGAGTGCCAGTCGAAAACCGCGGTCCGCCGCGTCGAGGCGATCGACCTGCATCGCGACGGCGCCTTCGTCTGGCTGGAGATCCGCGCGAACGCCTACCTGCATCACATGGTGCGCAATATCGTCGGTACGCTGCTCGCGCTGCAAGCGGCGGCGGATCCCGAGGGCGCGATGGCCGCGCTGCTGCGCGCCGGCGATCGGCACGCGGCCGGCGCCACGGCGCCCGCCTGCGGCTTGTATCTCTGGCGCGTCGATTACCACACGGAACATGGGATTCCCGTGCCTGAGGACGGGCTTTTACTGCGGCCGGCGGGCTGATCTGGTTTAATACGCGCCATGTCCTGGTTCGAGCGCATCGTCCCCTCGCGTATCAAGACCGAACGCCGCACGCGTTCGGTGCCCGAAGGCTTGTGGACCAAGTGCCCGGCCTGCGATGCAGTGCTCTACCGGGCGGAAATCGAACGCAATCTGCACGTCTGTCCGAAATGCAGCCACCATATGCGGATCAACGGCCGCGAGCGGCTGTTGAAGTTTCTCGACATGGGTTCGACGGTCGAACTCGCGGCCAAGGTGGAACCCGAGGATCCGCTGAAGTTCAAGGACTCCAAGCGCTACAAGGACCGGCTCGTCCAGGCGAAGAAGCAAACCGGTGAGCGCGACGCTCTGATCGTGATGTCGGGCAAGCTGGCCGGTCTGGAGATCGTCGCCTGCGCCTTCGAGTTCCGCTTTCTGGGCGGTTCCATGGGTTCGGTGGTCGGCGAGAAATTCGTGCTCGCGGTCGAGTATTGTCTCGAACATCGCGTGCCCCTGGTCTGCTTCGCCGCGAGCGGCGGCGCCCGCATGCAGGAGGCGCTGTACTCGCTGCTGCAAATGGCGAAGACCAGCGCCGCGCTCAAGCGGCTCTCCGAGGCGCGTCTGCCGTTCATCTCGGTCATGACCGATCCGACCACGGGCGGCGTCTCGGCGAGTCTCGCGATGCTCGGCGACATCAACATCGGCGAGCCGAAGGCCTTGATCGGATTCGCGGGTCCGCGCGTGATTCAACAGACGGTTCGCGAGACCCTGCCTGAAGGCTTTCAGCGCAGCGAATTCCTACTCGAACATGGTGCTCTGGACATGATCGTCGACCGACGTGAGTTGCGCGATCGCATCGGCAGCTTGCTGCGCTTGCTGAGCGGCAAAGAACCCGTAGCTGCCTGAAGCTTGGGAAGCGCCGGCGCGTCCAGCCTCGATGAGTGGCTTCGCTTTCAGGCGCAGGCCTATCCACGCGCGATCGACATGGGCCTCGAGCGCTTGCGTCTGGTGCTGGACCGCCTGCAATGGCGTCGACCCGCGGTACCCGTGATCACGGTCGCGGGTACGAACGGCAAGGGCTCTGTCGTCGCGACCTGCGCGGCAATCCTCGGCGCGGCGGGCTACCGGGTCGGCACCTTCACCTCGCCGCATTTGCGCGATTACCGCGAACGCATTCGCATCGGCAACGAGCCGATCGCCGCCGAACCGCTGATCGAAGCCTTCACCCGCATCGAAGCGGCACGCGGCGATGTGGGACTCACGTTCTTCGAGTACAACACGCTCGCCGCGCTGTTGCTGCTCACGGCGGCAGATCTTGATGCCTGGGTGCTCGAGATCGGCATGGGCGGCCGCCTCGATGCGGTCAACGTCGTCGATCCGGACGTCGCCGTCGTGGTGAGCATCGCATTCGATCATCAGGAATTCCTCGGCGACACCCTCGAGGCGATCGGCCGCGAAAAGGCCGGCGTGTTCCGCGCCGGACGCCCGGCCGTGCTCGGCAGCCGGACGCTGCCGCCGGTGCTCGAGGCGACGGCACGCGCACTCGGCGCGCCGGCGCGGCGGCTCGGCATCGAGTTCGATTACGTGCGGCGCGAGCTGACTTGGGACTACCGCGGTCCGGACTGGGATCTGCCGGACCTGCCGCCGCCGGCGTTGCGCGGCGACACACAGTTCGACAATGCCGCCACGGCGATCGCGTCCGTCGAAGCCCTGGGTACTCGCGTGCGCG
>Ga0209208_10000417_pt1 | contig 54466 bp, 36 predicted proteins | sample S1TSphfallax_3_FD_187694 | JGI IMG/M metagenome (GOLD analysis project Ga0209208, IMG submission 187694) | Host-associated microbial communities from peat moss isolated from Minnesota, USA - S1T2_Fd - Sphagnum fallax MG (SPAdes) (version 2) | ecosystem: Host-associated > Plants > Peat moss >... | reverse complement strand
CAAGTAGGAATAATCATGGGTTTCTTTTTCAACCTTTTGCATCATATTTACTGGGACCTCTATGGAACAAAATCTGTTGTTAAGGCCTTGACCAGACAATATTTTCAGTCCATGAAGCCTGCTCTGTCACTCAATCAGTCTGCAAAACCTTTTTGGTGTTTTCTTAGCAGATTTGAAGTATCCTTTCATCTTTAGGGTATGTCTATAAAAGTCTTGGTAGACACCTTGTTGATGCTTGATGTGCAATTGTTGTGTGTATTTGCTTGTTGTTCCAGAAGTCAGGCTGTTAAAGCAGGTAGGTTTGACTAGATTTTGTTTGCATGGAAAGTTGATTTCATCTTTCTGTTCATTTTCCATAATGGTAGATTGGGAATTTAAGAATCTCCTTTATTCGTTGTTGGAAAGAAATGAATCATGTTAATAGTAGCTTTGTTCCTTTCCTGGAGGCTTTTGCATGTTAGTGGAATTGTCAGGAATTGTTAGGTTCAGGTATGTTCTTTTGGAGTCTAGGACAAAAGTGGAGAGTTTAGTGATACATGCATTCTTATCTTAACAGGTGGGTGTTCCTTCCTCTCTGGGTATTCCATGGCACTGTTTCACGAGGCCGCTTTTCTTTGCCTGCTCCATCTCCTCCACATGATCGGCATGTACGCTCTGCTTTACTCCCTTCCTGTAATGGGTTTATTGTGGAATTAGTCTGTTCTAGGTTACCTGGTCCTGGTTTTGAGGAAAATCGTGACTTTTATTCTGCCCAAACCTCAGAGTTCAAATCAAGAATTCGCTTTGGATCAATGAGAGCATACATTCACTCAATGATTACTTACTGTTTCTCATCTGTTCAGGAGTCAGAGTCTTAAGGCTTATTTATTGACCTTTACAATTTTGTTTTTAATGCTGTGCAGTGGGCTCCATGCCACACTGTGGTCTCAATTCCGTTAATTATTGCTTTTGAGCTTCTCCTTTGCTGCTATCTTGATACACGTGAAGGTATTCATTGAACATACTCCTTTCTTTGACCTCTTATTTTCTTTGGTTCAAAATATAGGGGATTTCTGTGCTCTATTTGACAGGAAGTAGTTGCTGGCCAGGTAACACACCTGTGCCCAGCAGGGAGCCACATTTCATCCATTTGTTCATCTGACTGGCATTGACAGCAGCTCTGGCACACATATTTTGCTTGTAAGCCTTTCTAGGATACAAACTAAAATTTCCTTCCTTGAAGGAGACATTGAAGTGCATATACAAACTCTGATTATGGTGAGGGAGGGTGCACAGTACGTGGTTCACCAGCCATCAGCCTGAAAGTGGTCTTTCTACCATTACTGGCGTTTCAAGCTGTCATCCTCATTGACAATTTCAGGTCTTTTTCTATCCTGTCCCTGATTGTTGTATTTGCTATGTCCTTCTGCTGGTCACCACACCCAGACTCATTTGTGTTCTTCTCTGTCAGACTGAACCTTGTTTGTGTTTAGAATGAGGGAGTTGCTAGATCTGCAATTAGTTTCACCATTAGAACAAGGTTATGGACAGCATTGAGTTTGATTGGTCTTAGAAAACTGATTTTCACATCCAAAGGGATTTGTAAGGAGGGTGCAAAAGGAAGCCCTTTAACTTGGGTTTAATTCTCGCTCAATCTTTGAGCAGTATCAGGAGGTATCACGATCTTGGTCTCAGTCTGTCTCAGTCTCTTTTGGGACCCCCATCACAGCTTAGGTCAATGCCTTGCTCTTGGTGCACTTTGCTATGTAAGTGGTTATCTGATTGTCTATTTTTGGCTCTGGGATATCTGTTTGCCAAGTGAGAAATTCCAGTGACAATGGTAACATTGGAGGTTTATGGTCCACTACTAGTTTTGTCGTACCAAAGATTCTCATTTGGAATATGCTCTGAATGGAATGAAAAGGTGTCTTTTTGGAGTCATGGATGATGGAAGGGATGAGCATATTCTGAATACCTTGTGGACCAATTTGTATCCTGTTTCCCTTCGATTCAAGTTGCATGTAATGTCATTCAATATTTTCATTCAAATGTAACTTAATTTCCACAAAATAAACTCAGTTTTTCCATCATTTCATTGTCACTGGTAGTGGGCAGCAGCACAGAGCTCAAATAGATACATGTTTGGTCACAGTTGAGCTGAAGATCATACTGTTCTTTTAACTAGTGAGGCTATTGATTGGGTGGAGCAGGATGTGCAGGGCCCTTATGCCAGGTGATGAGGAGAGCATGACGGATGAAGCCATTTGGGAAACTCTTCCTGTAAGCCTCCATGTCCTGTTTTCCTGTATGTACTGGCCATCCTCTCATCTTACTACCAGACCAATATTTTTGTGGATAATTTGTTGGGATGACTGAATCTGCTGATGGAAGAAACAATTCACAGGACATTGGCTTTCATTGGGCCTGTTATTGTTGTCATGCTACTAGATGGATCTGTGCCAATCACCTAGGGGGATATTTGAATGCAGCATTTCTGGGTTGCCGTATCCATGGTATTTTTCATGGCAGCCACTATGTTTACCCTTCTCAAGCTCAGTGGTATGTCCCTTTTGCTTCTATTTCGAACTTCAGGTGTCAAGACAAAAACACCATTCCTGGGTTTGCGCAGATGTTCAAAAATGATGTATTGGATTGGAAAACTTGATACTTACAGCCTAGCTGAATTTTCCCTCTCCTTCTGGGACACATGTTTCATTACTGTGTCATCTATTCTGTGATGAAATGAAAATGCAGAAATTTTTTCAGGTGCTATTAGCTTGAGAAATCCAGAAGATGGAGGGGATCTTGTATTCTAGTGTTACAATGCTGACCTCTTTTTCCCTGTGGTTTGCAGGAGATGTAGGAGCTCTAGGGTGGTGGGATTTGTTTATCAACTTTGGGTGGGTGAATGGCTTCTTCCTTGTATGTCTCTCTAGATGTTTTGAGAAGCTGTTTTGAAGTTTATTCTAAAGGAGTATGGACACACTTGTATCATCAAACTCAAAGTTGTGCTGCACAGCAATCCTTGGGGATGATTCACAATGTTCTGAGTGGCCTTATATGCTGTTTTGTATGCTCATTGGATCTGAAGATTCAGTTCAGTCTTTATGGATGTGCTAGAAGGCCATTCCTAGGATATACATTTGTGCAACTTGGCAATATTCTGCATGAGGTTAATTAGTCTCCTGGCTCAACTCCATTTTGTTATGTGTACTTGTTGAAATGGGTGCAGCATTGCTGAGTGTTTTTCTTTCTTAGTGTGCACCAAGTGGTCCAACCCTACCATTCAACAGGATGGACTACCCCAGCTAGGACCAGGTGGAAGGTTACCCATATTCGCAACTGTGCCACTGCTGAGAGCAACATCAGAGAGTACACAGGATGGGAGTACATCTGCAATGGAGGATGATGACAATGGTGATGGTCTCTGTGGGCGCCAGGACCTGGGTGGTCATCTACTCAAATTGCCAATTATTGTCTTTCAAGTATTGCTCTGCATGAAATTGGAGGTACAATTCTTGATTGCAGCAGTGAATGTAAGATAGTAGTGAAGTTTAGGACACATTACTTGACTATGCCACACATTAGATACTCTAGACACATCAAATGATGAAGTGTTCTGGACCAGGTGGCAGGTCAAGAAAATTTCACTTTGAATAAGTGCAGTTTCATTTAGAGAGAGTCAATTATTCTCAAAGTTCTTTGTTCCTCAAGTCTCGAGCATCTGCTCTTTCCACTTCTGCTTCCTTGTGTTTTCCTTTTGTGTTTTCAAATATTGTCTTTGTTTTTTTATGTGTTTTCATTGGTTCTGTGCTACCCAGCTCATGACCGCTTCCCTTTGCTTCTGAACTTGTGACAATCTTCAGTTCAAAGTTTGATGTTAGCCTGTTGCTGCTAACTGAGTCACTACTATACATGTTGCTGTTGTTGGTCACTGGACATGCAAGAAATTGTCAATGTTTTCCATACCTCAACTTGTGTTGTAGTTCATTCCATTGCTGGTGTTCCTGCAGTTTTTTGTTACCATCTCTTGCTGGAAAATCTGCTACCCTCAGTAGGATGCATATCAATGTTTCTACCTAGATTGACTCAAAATGTGAAGATTGAGAGTTGTGACACCAAAGATACTTGGAGAAAGAATCACGATTGCAACCAGGTTATAGTGTCAGAGATTCCCTGGTCATGGCTAAGGGTTGTGGTTGTCATTTCTGCAGTTTACCTGCTAGGAACTAGAACAGAGATGGGCTTCCTCTGTGGTGTGGGTACTCATGTTTATTAACCTACTGAAACAGGGAACGCCAAAAAAAGCACGTGACATTCCTGTTATCATGCTATTCTCGCCACTGCTACTGGTTCAGGTTGTGGCTGTTGGTTGTGCATTGCTGAGACTACTGGAGCAGCTATGGGTTATGCTTCGCCTCTCTGAAGCCAGTAATACCCGGCAGTTGGCTTTTTTTTCCAAGGCAGATGATTGTTGTGGCTTCCTCCATCATGGTTCAAGGTATGCCATCATGTAGTCAGAGTTTGGTGACAGGGAAGAAGGCATTATCTAGATTGAGAATGTTATCCTGTCATTTTCACCTTGCTAGTGCTTGAAATCATCAAATTTTTTGTTGCCAAGTACATTCTCCTTTCTGCAAGATGCTAATATCCAACTTGCATGGTTTGCAGGCTTCTTGGATGGTGGTCAATAGATGAGACTAGTAGGGAAGAGCATGCACGACTCTTTCAGGCAGATTCTACAAGGTACCAAGCCATGCTTGCCACTCTTTACTCACTGTATTGATCTGCAGCAGGCATTGTACACTAGTAGTTCTTGTTCTCCAGTGATAAATGATAGATCTTGTGTCTTGCAAGCCATCGGCATTCGTTAGCAATAAAGCTAAGAACTCTAGTTAATAGCCTTCATTGTCTTCCTCTCAGGAGCTAGATATTTTGCAGGGCCTCTGCCTATGTGTTCAGACTTGATCTCAAAGAGTCCTTGTAGCCTGACCTGTGGCAGTGTTTTGACAACATGTATCTTTCCTCTTCTGCAGTTACAATACGTTCAGTGGGCTTCCTCCAGAGGTTGTAAAGAAGATGGCAAGAAAGGACCTGGCAGAAGAGGTAATGGTATTATGCAAGCAGAATTCCTCTCTTGTTGGATAATGCAAAAGTAGTTGGGGTAAACATGTGGGTGTGGACTGCAGGTTTGGAGGCTGCAAGCAGCTCTTGGGGAGCAGGCAGAAATCACCAAACAACAGCAGCAGGAGTTTGACCGTCTTCAAAATGTAAATATTTGAGTTGGTGCTCTGAAATGTCAAATATCTGGCTTTAATTATTGTTGCCACCCACTGGTTATGGATCATTCACCTCATACACGTGACATGCTTCTTAATAACTCTGTTTATTTGGACAGGAAAAGGTGCTTTGCCGAGTGTGTTTTGAGAGGGATATTGCTGTGGTTCTCATGCCATGTCGGCATCGTATTTTATGCAGGTTAGTCTTCTTTACCTCTCTTGATTCAAGTAGTCTCATTGTAGTGGGATAATGGTCTGCAAGACACAAGATCTATGGTCTCATTGTCTTGATTCAGACCATGGGTGGCCAAATAAGAGGACTTTCAGTATTTTGTGCTAGAGATGACACAATTGCAAATTTAATAACTTTTCTGCTCATATCTCTGACAGAACTGTAGAGAGGGTTTGTAGTATATAATATCACTAAAGCTGCAGAATTTATGTTAGCTTGTCCTGCATTCTCCATGGGGCTGTGAGGTTACCTCAGGTGCCACTGAGTTCAGCTTTTAAGGAGCAGAGCTGTTGATTCTTACTTGTTCTATGAAACTGTGTCTGCAGCGTCTGTTCAGAGAGGTGTAAGCACTGTCCAGTTTGTCGGAACATCATCATGGAAAGGATGCCAGTTTTTGATGTGTAAATAAATGTTCCCTCCAATCAACAATATTTTTCAGTATGCACAAGGTGTAAACTTCCAAGGTTAGAAGGGTTTCGAGTTAGCTTCAGATCACATGCATTTAGTATGTACCTGCTTGTTGACCCTTTGAAAAGGACCAGTCAGGATCCACTCTTCACTACATGGTGGTCATAGTAGGACATTAGAGACAAGTTGCATCAAAAGAGTGTTCAAACTTGTGTTCTGAGATTGGGTGTGTAAATTTTTTATGAGAGCTAGATGCAGCAGTCTGACATCCGCTGCAGGTGATCCATGAATAGTAGTGTGGAATGCCACATTGGCAATACTCATCATGTCTTTTTTTGTCATCAGCACCTACAACATTTTGGTGTTTCCATTGATATGTTTCCTGTGCAGTTCTCACAATTTGTCATTTGCCCCAACCAAGTCTATGAAAAGTCATCAAATTTGCCAAACTTTTGAGCTGCAGTGGTATGAATTCTGCTCTCTAGTGTGCAACTTCTGCTTACAAATCCTCAATTTTCCTCTGAACTCAGTTAATGTAGACAAGCACCTTTGTTGTGCTATACTCTTAGAAATCCAGTGACCATTATCACCACAGTCAGGATACAACCACCTAGATTAAACCAGAGATTGATTCCTCTACGAACATATCTTGCAAATTTGAGTCAATAGTAGTTAATTGGAGAGATATCACAACAACCAATTACATAAAATGAAATGAACAACCACAGCAGCAACGAACTCCCTGAAAGAAAATGCAATGCCATTAAGAAAATATGACAATGCATTACAGATCCTGAGTTTGTCATGTCCTTATGTGCTAATATCCTCTCCCAGTAAAAAATTCAATGCAAACAGTATTGCAGCCTTACACATTTCCCACGCTTCATGTTTGTGGAAGGAGAGCAACTTCTGAAGTAGATCACCTCAGTTTATTTTGGGATGACTTTCAGATTGATTCCTCCTTGCAAGCTTCAATGTGGACAAGTCTTAATTGGAAAACATAAGAAAAACCTTGAAAATATGCCCTGACTTCTATTGATCCCCATCCACATCCCCTCTACCAAAGATGGTAGAAATTGCATCAAAGTTTGCCGCAACAAACAATGGTATACATGCAGCTATCAAGTTTTACTCAAATTGAATAAAGTATAAAATTGATTGTGGCCTGCCCTTCAGCGTCAGTTTTCGTGGTGTAGTTGGTCATCACGTCAGTCTAACACACTGAAGGTCCCCGGTTCGAGCCCGGGCGAAAACATATGGTCTTTTTGAAAATTTTCGCTTTCCCATCATTTGGTTGCTCCAATGGTGGGTAAGAGTCGGCCAACCAATGCGGTTACCCAACAAATACAGAGAGTGAACTCCCACTCCCTTCCCAAAGAGTTTTCTTGTTCTTTTTATACTTACCTTATGGGCCATGTTCAGGGCATATCAATTTTAGTTTCCTAACTATTTAGACCCAAGAAATGGGCACTTTAAATCGGAAAAATTTAAGATTTAAGTTGTTTTTATGAGGTGCAGTTTTTTTTTTTTTTTTTTTTTTTTTGGTTCCAATTTTGTGAGGTAGGTGGGATGGTAATCATCCTCAAGTGGGGTTAGCCAAATTTTGGCTACAGCTTAGAGAGGGAGGTAGAATATTTTGGGATTCTGCCTATGTTGTGGCGACAAATAGACTCTTATCTTTTAATATAACTTCACAAGTTTTTGCCTCCATATCTGCTGAATTTGAGCATAATTTTCCAAGAAAATCCTTAAGACGCTTCACATCCCTATTTCTTTTTGTTGCCAAGTGGCAAGAATTCACCATTAAAAAAACGCTGATCAGGTGCGTTCCCATCAGCGTTTTTTTCCTGGAAAAAATTTCTTCAACATTCAAGATTTTAGATCCAATTTTTGTTTTCTTCAATCTTGGATATTTCCAGTTGAAGAAAATTGTCCCATTCAAAATTTCTTCTATTCCTTCTACATCAATATATTATAATCTTGGATGTTTTGCTATGTACCTGTATAAATGATGAAGGAAACAATAACAGGAAAGTGTCTGGACAGCATCATATAGTCTTCAACTTCATGCAAAAACAACAAAAACAGTGAGCAATAATATTTTGAATGCTGTCATTTACTATTGACATCAAAGTAACAATGAAATTTGATCAATCCTGACGTCATGTCTTTATATGTAAAAGAACATAGTCTTATAAATCAATTCCACATTTCAAGGCTATGTACATTGAAGACTTGTTTTAAACAATGTTGAGAACAAACAAATCTACTGTACTTTTCCACTCATCTGAAATAAACCGTGTCTTACTAAATGCCCGAATTTCATCATAAGGAAACACCCTTTAGGTGGGAAAAGTTCATTTGTTCATCAATCTTATGGAATTAACCTCCTCCACAAAAAGAGCTAAGTTTCTCCTCGATGATCCTCCAGGTCCAGTTGCCTTTTCTAGAACCTTACTGAGTTCTTCAACCTTCTTCTTCATAGCTTGGCCCCTCTTGTCTTCCATCAAAAGTCTGATAACTCTTTCAACTTCCTCCCCTCTAACAACAGTATCTTTGAAGTTCTTGTGCACTGGCAGTGCGATGTGTAAGATGTCAACACATAGCACACGGTTCAACATTTGGTCAGCCCAAAGTGGCCATGCAATCATAGGCACCCCCATAGCAATACTCTCTGTAACTGAGTTCCATCCACAATGTGTTAAAAAACCTCCAATGGATGGGTGTGCAAGGATTTGAAGTTGTGGTGCCCAAGAGGTATAAATCAAACCTTTGTCTTTTGTTCTTTCCATAAAACTTTCGGGAAAATATGATGCCAGATGCTCTTGATCAGTAGATGTAATCGGTGACAGCCCATTCACAGTACTGGATGCAGCTGGAATCTTCACAACCCAAAGGAAACGTACCCCACTAGCTTCAAGCCCTGAAGCAAACTCATGCATCTGCTGCATTGGGAACACAGATATTGTCCCAAAACATATGAATAAAACTGACGATTCTGGCTGTTTGCTTAACCAATGCAGACACTCATTATTGTCTTGTGCAAAATGTAGTCTCTGTCGAAGAGGCTGATCCCCTTGGCAAAACTGAATATTTTCAAACATAAAAGGCCCAACTGCCAATATCTTGGGCACCTGTCACCACGTTATATAAAATCCCCCCAATTAATCATATGTAACTAATTCATTGTTTACAACGAATCTAAACCCTAAATCCTAAACTTTTAGCCCTCAACCAGCAACCTTATATATATATACACACACATTGAATATCATATATATTGTTTCAAAAGTCAGTGTTAAGTTAAGCCCTAGGGGAAGTGAATTCTCTGAAATGGGGCCGGCGTGAGGCAGAGTCAGATGGCCCCTTATTCCGAGAATGCCCTCCCCCAGGGCTTTTACCTTGTGTAAAGCACAGCTACTCAACATTCTATATCCGAAAAGTTCCTCTTCTCAGCAGAGGGACTTTCATGCTTATGAGGTGCCCTCGCAGTACAGTGAAAATGACAGCAATGCTATATGTCTTTTAGCTATTATGTAATTCTCTGATCAAATCCTTAGGTCCATAGTGCAAGAACATCAACTATAAAGGGCAAAAGCTTGGGTTCTTCATCTCCCAGGGAACTTATAATTCATATTTCAGAGATTACAGTCTTTACTCCCTGAGAGACCCATTTATCGATGGAACCGGTAGAAGCACTCAAGGAAATCTTTCAGGAAATTTTATGACAAGTAAAAATATAAATAGTTCGAATTACTTCCATCGACAACTTACAATCCATCTAGACATCTATGAATAGTAGAGATGGAAGCTGTTAATGGAACTAGGAAACAACCAATCAACAATATGTACGTGTCTACCAGTGCGGTCTCGGCCTTCTGGCGCAAGCCCAAGTGTGAACTGGACTAATGTAACTGCCTTCTTCAGTAATGCCTTTTAGAGCTTAAAATTAATGGAGGAAAAGTTAAAATTTGGACACTTGGACACTGGAGCTCACCTGTTCTCGTGTGGAGTGTTTGCAGATCATTTCCTGTAACCCATCGATGATCTCGGATTCCAGCTCATATACGCTATTCACAAGCACCCCAGCAGCTTCCCACAAGCGCTCGCCTTCATACACAAGCAATCCAGGGCTGGGCAGATTGGAGGGTAAATCGGAAGGTACAATCGGAGGGAAACACGGAATCTCCAAAGACTTGCCATCGGCTGGAACAGGGAGGAGACCCTGTGCATTGAAGTCGCGGAGACTATACAGTAACGATAGCAAATGTGGAGTCGGAAAAAGACAATATCTCGGGATCTTGAATTCATCTGCAACGTCCTGCATGCAGCAGACCCAAATTGGTTTTGTTATTATTGCACTATGTAAGTTGGTGCACTGTTGTGATTATTAAAAGGTACATGAACCAGCTGCGAGGATGCACACGACGACGCGAGAAATCTACAATGCACGCGCACAAGAATTTTCTGCAGCAAGACAAAGCATTGAATTGCTGAATCATGTTGCTAGTGACGTACCTGGGTCCAAGCTAGAAACATATCGGAGATGATGCAAACAGGAGGACCAAAACGCGAATCTGAGGATTGAGAAATATCAGAGGTTACGCCATTGGGCTTCATCAGTCCCGTCATCAGCTCGCAGAGCTGATCTCTCATGTTATTAGTAACTTGTATCATCGCGATAAAATTCTTGCGATTCACCTCGGCATACTCAGCAGGAAGGTCAAAAGAAACAAGTCGAATATTTTCGCGGGCTTCGAAGCTGTTGTTTTCCACGAGTGCTCGCCGCGCGTTGGCAAGGTGAGGAATTGTGGTGATGAAGGTAATGGTCAGTCCGTTCCGCGCCAAGCTCTTCGCGAACGGAATAAAGCGAGCCAGGTGACCTCCTGCAGGAAACGGGAATGCCACCACATGTGCTCCCTTGATCATCCGGGTCGTGTCGTCCACCGTCATAATGATTGACTTGCACCTCCTCGCCCTCTAAACCTGAAGCAACATCCTCACCGGATTTAGGGAAAACGTTAAATCTAGTCGGAATGTTAACTATCACCTTTATGTTTCTATCTAGTCACGAGTTTGCTTTCATGCCTTGGGCCCTCTGATATTCAGCTATGTGCAAACAAGTCGACGACGAATGTCCCTGCCTTTCAAAAGCTAGGAGAAAGAGTCCGAAAGAAATTATATGAGCAATGTATTGTTTACAGCGATCGTTTGGATTTTATCTTCCCCTTTACAACCAAGCAGCTGATCTAGACTGCCTCCTGGGAAATGGCATTATGAGATGGTTGTTGAACAGGTCTTCATGGGAATTGATCACTAGGTTCTCGATGTCTAAAGGCGATGGGAATTCATGTAGGATGCCCTGGCGTTGCTAGCTCTGACTTGCAGGCTTAGAGCCTAAGTAATTCAGTTCAACGACTAATTTTCTGACACACAGAAAAGAGAGAGAGACGTGACACTTGAGTATAGATCTGAATCCCGGCTCCCTTATGGAATCCTACACATTTTTCCAATTGCATTAGTTCTGGGCAAGGACAGCTTTAAAACAGTTGCGTCATATGACATAGTCCGCACGTGATCTACAGGAGGCTAACGACCGTCTACTCCTTTACTTTTTAGTATATCCTGTTGTGCCATCAACTAGCTTCGCATTTGGCACTTTATGAGTTGTGCAGCAAAGAGAAGGAGCCTAAATTTGAGGTCTCAAATTGTGAAGCTGGCAACATTGAGGTTCAGCAGATCTTGCAATACACGTATTGCAGACTGAAAACCAGTGAACGTTAGAGACCGACATGAACTCTCCGCACGACACTGCCTCATTCTTCAGATGGTACTCTTCTATATGACGCGAGATCGTGAGTATCAAGCAAGCCTAACCTCGAATTACACACACATGATATGTTTTGAAATTATACATAACAATGGAACTATTGTGATTCCTGGCAACCAGCTGCAGGAGCTTCAGGTAATAAGAAAGAAATAAAAACCAAGATCATAGTTATAAACCCAACTACCCGGTGCAGGGTAATCTTGCATTATATATACCAACCTTGTGGCGCTGCAAATATATTAGCTCAAGAGTCGCTTAGTGAAGGTTCCTATACTCGATCTAGTGCAACGAGGAGTCTCCAACAAGCTGCTTGATGACCTTTAGGACTAAAGAGCACGCGTCGAGAAAGTATTTGAAACTGACGGAAGACGTGCAGATCACGGGAGACTATATATAAACTGCGCTGAAGAGAAGAGATCAATCCATGCTCTTGTTCATTGTAGAGCTCCTAGACTTAAAGCTGCATAGTTAATTAGGGGCATGAACACGTGTTTCCAGCGAAATCACGATACGTATGTACTACAGCTGATCGATGGTCTACTACATGACTTGTTTCAGAGGGTATCTGCTGCCTAAGCTGAATTCGTGGCGTCTCAACCTCCAAGAGAAACAAAATGAAAGTTGCTGCTGCAACCACACTAAAGACAAGAAGATCAAGTGCAGGCGGTGATGATGGATGCAGCTGCTGCTGCAGCAGTGCTTTTGTTTGTGTGACGGCATAATATTAATATATTCAATTCGCCCGTCCACTCGAACCGGCGCAGCTTCATTGACTAACTACATGCAATCAGTTTCGTTGTCAGATCAAGTTCTTTCTTATTTCATCTCTGTTTTCTGTCAGGTCTGAATGATTTGTACCTGCCAGTTGAAGATCTCTCCATGCTAAGGGCCTCTTTCCATTTGGCTGCTGTGCTCACTTTCACACAAAGTGTCCTGTGATCATCACAGTCTGTAATAGAAAGCCACTGAAATTGCGCTCTGATTCTTGTTGCATGGACAGTCACTTTCAAATAGAGAATTGCAAGTTAGGAACTTTAGGAACGTTTAATACGTAGGATAGCGTCTAGAGAACACTTGTTCGCATTAAACAAACGACAGACGTCACTTTCTAGTTGAAGCCGTGATATCCTGCAGCAGTTCGCACATCCGCCGGCTTCGAAAAAACAACCTAGACAAATGTATACTTGTATGGAGATAATCGCATTCGAAATCACTGATGTCTTTTTTTTTCCATTCCTTTCAAAGAGAAAAGTTTGGAAATTTGCCTCTGATTAAAAAGTGCAGGTTCACCATCGCACATCAGAAATTACTGAGCTTTTGACACTCCTTTAGGGCAAGGGAATTAAAAACTCTGATAAAAATGCAGTTGAAGTATTGCATCTAATCTAAATATTATTGATCTTTTGACAAAGTTCGTTGAAGGGAAAAGTTTTTAAAAAGTTCCTCTGATGAAAAAAATGGCTGCACTAGTATTGCATAAGAAATTTGATTGATCTAATTGTCAGTAAATCCGTAGAAAATTTTGAGAAAATACTCTTTTGCTTCCTCACCAATGGAATTGTTGTGCCACAGGGCATGAATCTGGGCGACTTTCCAGTCCACCCTCATGGATTCAGCGAACCAGCTCCCAAACTGGTACCAATGTAAAAACCCTTGAAATTCTTCCTCTTTCTTGTAAAAGCTAAAACTACTCCATCTCGTCAGGCTAACTTCTAAGACTAAACTAGGGTCACTGCGAGTCTAAATTTGACATTCACCAGTCTAAGTATAGCCAGTAACAGGCCTTGCTCAAGAAAGGTGAAGGTTCCCTGGTGTGGGTGTGTTGGTTCACGATGTGGGTGAAGGTCTCAGTGTGGCGGGTTTGAGTTCAAGAACAAAGATGTCAGTTCTGTAACGTTATAATGCAAAAAGTTTTGATTTCTCTCGAAAAGGGATGGAGGGATGAACAGTAATTAATACAAGATTTGGATTCAGCATAAAGTCAGGAGAACTGTATATTCCTACTTCATTCGTGCTTTGCAGAGGTTGGACAATGGTGGAAAGCAGTTCGACGTGTGACATTTGGTTGGCTTTTTTGTTTGGATGTTCATCAAGATGCTAACTTTGGCTTTCCTTAAATTGTCTGAATGTTCATCAAAGTCCTAAAAATTATTGGGACCTGCCACCAATGATTCTTTACTTTCCATATGCACATGTTTTCCACGCCAGATAGAGCTCTTTACTAGTGGTATTGACGCAGTACAACGAAAGTGCTGAAATAATTTGTTAATAAGACCCCCAAATTATATGTCCCTGACATTAGCCTAGGAATGTAAATAGTTATGTTCTTAGGAAGGGTATTACCCCAGGTTGAAAATGGTGACCAAGAGTTTTAGAAATAAAAAATTCATACAGCCAATGAGAAGGCCTAGCATTCCTTTGGGGAGGGCCAAACATTTTTATTCTGGGTTTGGGGGGGAAGAGGGAGCAGATGGAGGGATTTTTTTTGCTGGGGAGGTGGTGCTCTTCTGTCTACCGAGGTTTGCTAAGAAGAAGCTTTTAAAATTGAGGGTTACCTTACGTTTGGAGGCATCACTCTTCACTTGTAGTGGTTTCCTCTGAACTTATTTTATCCCATATATATGCTTTGGCTAGAGTTGAATTGTGATATATGTAAACTAAAATGGTTTGCCATGGAACCTACTATGCCGATGTAGGTCTGATTCACCCTCACCAATGTGTGCTATGAATGCAGAGTTTGAGGTACTAAAAGAGATTTTGACCTTTAACCCTTTCGGTACACGTGGAGGAAGCAGTGGCAAATTAATTGACACGTAATGGCTTTCAATTTAGGAATACATAGTGACTATATAACGTGAGGTTTCAATATCGAGAGCAGGATGTGACATGTGTATGTCGCCTTGGATTTTGCAATTAATGACTTTTAGAGAGTTCTCACTTAAATCTGAGATAATTAAAGCGTTGCAAGTCTGGAGTTGTCCTAAGAGGTGCTTAGAGGTGCTGGGCTCAAAGTTAGTGTGAACATGCATATTGAAAATCTAATAAATTCTTTTTGCGAAAGAAGAAGACAGTGCTAAGTGGTTTTACAATCTCCATAGTTCTGTCTAGAACGATGCAAAGCACAAAAAGACAACTCCCAAAATGCATGGGGCACCACTCGTTTTGCAGAACATGTAAAATGCGTGGGACAGAGCTCTAGTGGGAGGATTTAGAGTTTCCCATGGTAGTCTCTATGTGATGCATTCATTATGTCCATTCTCAATTGGAAACAGCTTTGGTGTTGTCTACAAGTTTAAAGGCGTGTGTGAACTGTTCACCCCCATTGAATAGTGCATTATGTTCATTAAAGAGTGCCTATATATAGCACACTTGGACTTGACAATCTATTTCAGTGATCTGACCAGCATTCATGTGGCCAGAGAAATTTGAGAATGTTACAAGAGCAGATTCGTGCTGAAGCACTAAAGCGGAAACCTAGTTTATGCGGAAAGATATTCTGATGATCTCTTTTTTGGATCCCAGTGTTGGGTGTAGTGCATTATCATGTCTGGCCAAGTACTTATGTTTTAGATCAATAGAATCAGAGTCCAGTACTGAGTAATTACTGGCACCACAGGTAGAGGGATTTTTAATTGCAAGGTGGGAAATGGAACACACAACACACCTATCTAGACAGTTTTGTATCAAAAATGACCACTCACTTTGTGAGTGAGTTTTTTTTTGTGGTGCTGTTGGTCGTCATCTCAAGCTGATAGTACATCAATTACTTTCTTGGTTCCAAATTCAGAATTGAGTGAATAAATTTGGGTAGAAACTCACCCTTTTTGCTCTTTTTGTTGCTCTACCACACAAGGGGAAAAAGAAGACATAATGTGAATTAGTTTTTCTTGTCTCATGTTGTTGTTGGTTTGCCTTGAATGAAATGATCATATACAAACTTCTCATAATTTTTTTTTTTACTAGTTGAACTTGCTCTAATCATTACAATCCTTCACTTACTGTAGTACATGGTCCAGTTCAACACTAATTATATTATATTCAGAAATGTTGAAATTTTTAGAAATATTTTTTTCTGAAGGAAAATTAAAGAATCTGATGGAATATATAGGAATATATGGGTTGTTGAAATGGAATCCTCAAAATTAATTAATTATTTGCCAAGACAAAAATGTTTTGAACTGGCCCAAATACTATGATATTTGCACATGTATGATGTATTCTCTCCTCTTAGTTTAGTTAAGTAGTGCTTGTCCTAAGTTGTTCAAATTGCTTTGAAGTATGTCATTTAAATGCTAATCATTCATTGATCTACTTCGGTATTGAATGTTTGAATTCTCACAATGGTGAATGCAGAAATCTTTAAAGTTTATACTACATACTATGTATAATTATGAAATGGGGAGTTTTTTTATTACTACTTTAAAATGGTTATATGAATATCTTTCTCCCAAGATTTGTTTATTTGAGCAACATATTTTGAACTTCATAGTCTAACTCTAATTACAGTTCCACCAAGTGCTCAGTATTATGTTTTCCGTGTTTTCAATGTTGCTAGAGTCACAATCATTAACAACAAGATTTGGCCACAGTTGGGTATAGAGCAGATCTCATTGTAGATTTTTTTCACAATATAGAAGGATTTTCAAAATCCTTCTGTACCCTAGTAGGCTAAGGTAGAAACTAGGCATTTTAAATTAAAAAAATTTGACAATTTTTTAATTTAGAAAAATCCTTTGTTGATGTTGTTGGGCTTATTTTTCCTTGCAAAATGGCAAAACAATTGCTACAATAAATTTTTTTGCAAGTGCCAGATTAAAATACACAAATTAATCAAATCCTTTATTCCTTGTTAATGTTATATGAAACTTTTGACCAACTGTTTAAACAAATGGTGCATAAAGGTTAATTTTTGGGTTGAAAAAGTATTTAAAGACACCATATCAAATTGTAGTCATCTATATAATATTTGCCAAAAAGCTTACCACAGAACAAAATGAAGATTTCAAAAAGAACTGGCCAACACCAGTTACAACCAATTGTTAGGGTTTTCCCATAGAAAACTGAAATGATCATAAGTCCAATAATTGACAGTAGGAATTAGTACCCAATAAGATTATTTTTCTCAAAATATGGAATCCAATTGTCATCTATAGTAGGTAAATTTTTTGTAACTGACCACACTTCATTATATGTAGCTAAGAAAATAAAATCAATAATTTGGACTTTCATTTGGGTAAAGGAGATGGGATCAGTGCTGTTTTCTTTTCAACTTTTTTATTTCACAAAAGTGGCATCTTTCACTGAGAAACACGTTTTTGGGAAGTTCATGTACAAAACCAAATTTGCAAACTACCAAAAATTCACCACCAAAAAAGTCACAAGATTGAATAGCATTGAAAAATATGAAGTGAAATGGGATTATACCATTATACATTAAGTGAGTCAACTAGTGTTACAGTACCTGAATATGTGCACACCAAAATCAGCACTTTCGTAAAACAAAAACAATTCTTGTGAAATGTGTTTTATATTTTTTAAGAAAGCTGGAATCAGAGGCTATTAACAAAATCAAAGAAACTGCCCAACACTCAATAAAAACCTTTGAAGATGTGGCTATGTTATAAATGTTGAAAAGTATGATTTAATACCAAAACAGGAAGAATTTGAGCAATATGTTTTTACAACATCTTACCTATTGGCAGGGCCAGCATGTTTGTGATGCCTTGTTTCTTTTATCATAGGGGAAAATTAGTCTTTTCTTATGTAAATCCCCTGTCTGCAGACAAGTCTTTTCCCAAAGTCTTTTCCCCATTGTATGAAACTTATTCAGGGAAAACTATTAAAATACCCCCAAACAAAATCCAAGTCCTCTCTTTAATTTCTGCTGCTATTACCAAGTAGGGTTTCAAAATAAGGGTTACCTTTGAATTAGGAGACTTTGACAAGGGGAAAAGGTCTTGAAGTCCCTTCAAGGATGCAACTCCCTTCTATGATTTTTTTTCCTCCATTCTCTTCAAGGTAAAAATAAGTTTCTTTTGGGTATTGCAACCATTATGTACTTGGGAAATTTATTAAATTCCCTCACAACAGAATGCAAATCCCTCGTTGTATAACCTTTAAACCTTATTTTTATTGTGAGCCTCAAAACCCTAAACTTGACAAACCCTAAAGAAAACAACCTTAAACAGAATTTTATTGAATCTAGAACCTAAAACCCAAAATTCTATAAATCATAGAATACTAAATTGATAATAGGTGCAATATGTGAACTTTAAACCTAAAGAAAACCTTACACCTTGAAAAATCTTTCAGCTTTGAGATCCTTTAACCTTAAGACTCTTTGTAACAAGTTTCTAACTTTAGGGTTATGAGTGTGAACAACAAGTGATTTTAGGGTTTTTGAAAGAATCATGTTTTTTTTTGTTGGTGATTGGGAGTGTTTGCTTTCAACGGTGTGCATACAAGGAGGATCACCAAATCAAGATGTTGTGGTGTTTGATAGCATTGAAAGATTGGTGTGATTTTCTTCTATTTGGTACGTGTGTGTTGTTGTTAGACGCACGATGATTGTGGAAAGGAGTTGTCAGGTGAAGTGTGTTCGACGACAATCTCGTTATGCAAGGATGAAAGGCTGTGTAAAAGTGCAGATAAGTATAGTGGTTTTTGGCTTTCAATTTCAAGGAGATTGTGGAAGATTGGTTTTTAGATTTCTATTTCAAATGGAAATACAAGAAAATTTGTTGCGTAATGTATTCAAGGAGGTAGAGTTTTTATCTAAAGGTTGGTTTTGTAAGTTGATTAGGGGGATGATGAAAAGTTTAGAGATCTCAAGAACGACCATAAACTCTTCTCAAAGTGTGTGTTTGGGTTGATTTGCATCTAGGTTTTGTTGGCTTGCATTTCACGAGAAAGTACCCTAATTTTTGGGAACTCTGAAAAATTGCAATAGTCCATTGAAGTTACAGGGTCAATCATACAAAAGAGAATTGTGGTTCTTTGTAAGACTTTTGAAGCAATCACTAGGGAAAGGGGATTTGTGTTGTCTTACTATTTTTATGTTTTGTCAAATGGAAGTCCAATGTGGTCTTGGGATTGGTGTGGGTCTGAAAACTTTGAGAAGAAGAAAGAGGCCAGTGGGTTCAAGAGAGATCAAAGCAACCTAACCCCTTAGAAACCTCAAGCCCTTTTTGATGGAGAAGGCAATGTTTTATGTGCTTATTGGATAGGATGTAGGTGGTTTCTAGCTCATGCGAGTGTGAAACTTTGAGAATGTATTTGTCATTCAATATGTATAAGATTTTTGTTTTGTTTGTTTTGCACCCTAGTTTTTTGTCACATTTTAACTTTCGATCCAATGCTTTTAAAACCTTAAAATTATAAATTTCAATTGAGTTTTGCATTGCCTTGTTAACCTAGTTCTACTTTTCAAGGTTAGATCATTTCAAATGTGTCACAAAACATGCACATTTTGAAAATGAGTGTGCATTCACCAATGACAATCACACAATTAATGAAATATTGGGGCAATACCCAACATAAGTAATGAAAAATAATAAAAGAATGGATTCAAAATTCTAAAAGCAAGAAATGTGGTTTTGATGCAAAAGAACCTTTAAAATGCATGTATTTGAAAGAGCAATTTCAATTCCTATGATTTTGAATGTGCCTAAATAAAAATTTAATACATTTTCATGTAATTCCCATTTGAATCAATATGGTGCAATGACATTCATACAAAGAAAGATTTTCCTAAACAATGTTAAACACCAAAATAGTAATATGTACATTAAGTTATGGATATTTTAATATATTTTTTGTTCATTGAATTTAATCATTTTCATTTTCATTTTTTAAATATAAAATGTTATAACATTAAACTATGGTGGACAAAATCTTTTTTATGACACCATGGGCCATGTGGTTCCCATGATTTAAGTTCTAAGTTTAAGTAGGTTTTATTATGGACTTTTTTGGACTCCACATGTGCAAAGTATGTTTTGGCATAATATGCTTCCATCTAATTTTTCCAAAATTCAAAGTATTTGCCCTCCATGAAAAAAATCAATGCTATCTTACAATTTCCCAACAAAGACCAACACACAATATTTAAAACTAAAATTATAAACTAGAATTTTGGTCATGCATCCATAAGAATGAAACCAATTGCATTTACATTATATGGTCAAATTGGTTGCAATGTTCTAGTACCATATAGGCTAAAACTAGTTATTTCAATTGTGAGTTTATTTATTTTAATATGTAATTTTTTAATGTGTCCTACCATTACAAAGGTCTCTAAAATCAACCATGGACAAAAATAACAAGAATAACTCAAATGCATTTTCATTCAACGAAGGCACTTACACTAAAAATCTAAAATCCAAAGTACAAAACAACCATGGGGAAAGCCTCAATGGTCTAGATCAAAATTAATATTTCAACAAGATAAAAATATTCAGACCTATGCCCATATTAGTGGAGTGCATGAAGAACAAAGAACATCAAAATTTAGCCAAAAGAACATTAAAGAAGAAAATCCAAAATCACAAAGATTTGGAAATTATTTCTATTCAACCTCATACTAAAGATTGAATGTGCATGTGGTTGAGAAACATTCAACCAATGTAACAATGTAAGCTACACATATTTTACCAAGGTCTTGTTCACCAATGCAAGAATAATTTTTTCAATGAAAATATTTCTACATGGGAAGCTCACCCTTGGGCACAATTGGAGAATCAATCTATAGAACCAAATAGACTCAATAATTATTTCACTATGACAAACAATGCATTCCATGATGATTTTGCCTCAAATCAACAAATTGGTTATTGTTCACTTTCAAGAATGCCCAAGTGTAAAAAAATTTGGGTGAGGTTTCCAAAGCTTTTATTGATTCTTCACATTTTTTTACAACACATTTTACACTATAAGGTCATTAGTGCCAATTTTAGATGAGGGCCTAGATGGGGTTTCATGCTCTAATCTATTCACAATGTTGTTATTGTTACACCCTACCAAATGTCCAACACCAACACAAAGGTCATTAGGTTTGACTTCCATGCTAACAAATGTGTTTGGAGTTGAAGACCTCATAAGAGTTGTAGCATAGAAATGGGGGAGGGGAGAATAATGAAAATGAATCATGAATAACAATCATTTGAAAAGGCAAACAAACGGCAAATATGCGCGGGTGGTGGTAGTGAAAGCAAAGTGCAAAACACCTATAATTGCATAACACACCTTGAGCTTGTTGACAAAGTTTTAGAAAAAGAAAAGATGCACATGAAAGGCACAAGAAACAATGAAATACTAAAGTAAAAAATACACAACATATAGGAAGGATTTTTGTTTTCTCACCGTCATTTGATGCCTTTGATGCACCCCTCATTGCCATACTTGAATAAAGCTTGAGTAAATGAATAAATCTCCAAGGAAAAGTGTGGTTTTTACCATTCCAACGTTGCATTCAAAGAGCTAGAAAACAATTGTGACATTGAATGTTGAATGTTTAGTGATCTCACTTTTTCCATTGCAAAAAATAGGAAACTTAAAACCAAAAACTCAAAAATCTTAGATGGAAATACAATTTAAATAAAATTGGGTGTATTTGAAAGAACCTCAAAAGAAATGCAAACTGTTTTCATATTTTGCAAAGTTGGGTTGTTATGAAAAAACCTTGGAAAAAGTCGAGGGATTTTCAAACTTGTTGCACATTGGGTTTTTGGCAAAGAACCTTAGGTGTTTTTGAGAATCCAAATTTTAGAAAAATGAGATTTTTGGTTCAAAACGAGAGGAGGGTATGGGTTTTTTAGAAAGTGCCGAATTAGAGATGGGGGCAAGGTTTACAAAAAATGGGAGCCACCAATTGTATGCCTATATGATTGGTTTAAAAACTTACAAATAACCCACACCAAATTAAAAAATCACCCAATACTAATTGCTATTGAGAAAGAACATGAAGATCTTGTTGGTTGAGAAGAATTTCTCTCTTGACATTCAAATCAACATCAAATCTCAAAGGACAAAAACAATCCTCCTACATGATTAATGAGATTCCAAGTTAAGACCCTAACACTAGCTCTCAAGATTGATGCATAAATTATCACAAATGAGAATTTACTCATGGGCATCTATGGGTCTGATGACATCACAATTTCAACTATGAAGAGAATATTGAACAAAGCATAGAAAAGACTCAATATTCCCAATTAAGTTTAGTTATGTCTAGATCCAAATCAACCAAAATGTCACACCTAGTGAAAAAAAGTCAATTGTGTCAACAACACAATTTAGTGAAACTACTAATAGGTATATCCTTGCCTAGCAACCTTGAATTGGAAATCAATGACCAACCAATATAACGTCCTTAGGAGCAATTTTAATTTTCCAACATCATCGAAGAGAGGTTGGTTAAATTGAATAAGCCTCATCCTCCTCCTTTTCCTCAGTCTTCTTTTTCATCATATTATATAAAGACTTGATATGGTGTTGTTTGTCTTCTAGTTTACATGTCCAAAATGCTATAGTCCTAGTGACACTTGTTGGGCATATGATACTCATGATGATGGAAAATTTCTTGCAATGCTAAGTGTTGGAGATGACCTAGAATGGTGTACACAAAGAAGATAAGATGTGTAAGGTGATGCTACAATTGCCATCACCCTCAATTGAACTAGGTCTTTGAAACAAGAAAGCCACCATAAAAAACACAACCTGATTCACAAAAGTTGTTCTACTGTGTGAACTCTTCAGTAGTTGGGCCACTAGACTATCGAATACAAGAGCTTGTCCATAATCTGCCTATGGAAATCTTGGTGAGAACTAGTAAGAAGTGATTGGACTACTGCATAGTGTGAAGAAGGTGCATGTGATGATTGCAATTTCCATTTGCTGGATCTAGATTTGAGATCATCACAAGTCCATAGACATCAAGCCAATGACAACACCAAGAACAAATATACATTAAAATTCATGACTTTTAAGGCTGAATTTGAGCTTTGAATAATGCAACTACAGAAATTCATAATGATGAATCCAAGCTGAAGGGGAATGTTGTTTCTAAAGAACATAAATACAACAACAACAAACTATAGAGAACTTGAGCTTTCAATAACAAGTTCTTGCTTCTTTACACAATATTCACATATTGAAACAAGAGAGAATGGAAACAAAAAGAAGAACCATCAGCTTCAAGATTGAAATAGAGAGGGAAGGGGAAAAAATCCAAAAACAATTTACTGAAAGAGAAACAAAAACTCCAAAGTTCAGACACTACAACATGATGATTTTTTCTGATTCCTTGAAAAGGAAAATTTCCACTAATTCCTTGAACATGCAAGGTTTGGCAACATGGCAAGATTTTGAACAAGGCTATCCATGACACATCACATCAATTTAGATGCAGATGCACCCTACTGTCAGGTCAGCATAAGGATTTGTAAGAAATAGTATAATATGTGACTTGCCTCCTCATCCTCCTCTTCCACATGTAGGGATCTGATACTGTATTATGCCAATTCCATAGTTTCAAGAATCACTCTTGCATTTGCATTTTATCCAATCCCATTAAAGTGATTATCTACTTTGCCAATACTACCGAGCTGAAGAGTAAATCCTAAATTCACCTGCTCATCTTGATTGGATTTTCTGCATTATTGTTCTAAGCAAGGAAAGATGTATAAACAGATTAGGCAGACTGCCTATGTCTTGTCCTCTAAGATCAAATATTCTCCCTTGGTAGTCACATTAGCCTATTTTGAGTTTGAAGGAGTCCCAGGTTCAGAAGGAGATCACCACACAAAGTGCACATATCACGCCATTTAAGAAGTTCACAAGTATTGCATGTAGACTGCTGACATCTTTCATCAAAGAGTTCTTAGTGTTGCTATAAATACACAAAGAAAAGGTGTTCTCTGCCTGAGTTTGCATTGAGGGCTCCTCAAGCCTTGAAGCCCTTCATGCTAGGCATTAAGTTTGTATCCTTCCAAATAGTACCATCTTGGAAAGGGAAGAATGTGAAAAAGCCCAAGGTTATTTTTTCTTTGCTAGTTTTAAGTTTTGTATGAGACTTTTTAAGAATGCTTTTACTTCAGACCCAATTAAGATTGAATCTGCATTTTATGTCCTCCTAATTCCTTCCACGGCAACAATTCCTTGCTTAGTATTATTTACAGTTTTGACATGTCAAATTGCTGACTGTGTTGGTTCCTCACACAGCAGGCTACAGGAACCCCTGAATTCCAAACATGACATGCAAATGAAGCTCCCAGCACTCCTGAGATTCATGTGGATAATTTCAGCCAGCACACAATTAAAATATGTCTACATCAAAAGAATGATAGAGCAACTGCAACTTGGCATCCCAAAATTGTTATGAAACTGTTTGCCCGCCATGTTAACTTTGTTTGACCCACCAACCTCCTTCCATATGATGTTGATGCCCAAGAACCAGAATTGATGCCCAAGAATATTTTTGTTCTTGGGCATCAACATATTGAACCAAAATATGCATGTCCTTGATAAGAAATCCTTCTATACTATGGTTCAATTCATGTCTTGCTAAGATCTCCCATGATTTAAGGACCCATTGTGGCACAACGACTACAACTCAAGCATGGTAAACACTAAACATCTTGCGCAAAATCTATTGATTCATCACACAAAAAAAAAACACAACTTTTGAGTGCCCATTTAAATTTTGTTCCTCCTTCAATCTACCTCACTCAATTCTTATTATCCTGCATGAACGCCCTTACTAGTAACGAGACTTAGACAGAATTGGCCCTGCATTACAAGTGATCGTAGCTGTTGTCCAGACAAATTTGTGGCATGTAATAAATAGTGTATGTATTTTGATGGCAGTTCCTTATAAATGTAACTAATTTGGAAATTTCCACTAAGGTGCATTTGGTACTCCAAGAAGAACAAATAGAGGGATTACAAAAATCGTCTAACAACAAACAACCATGACTCAAAAGGTCATCTAAGGAGTCTTGCACATTGATCAAACCTACATTGAATCCAAGACATGAAAATCATATGCTCAAGATGGAGTACTATTGTATAAACACAAGTTATATTTTCTGGTCACTAATAATATGCACAAGTGTTGTTTGCACCACTCTTGGTACTAATTGTGTTCAGTATGACTCACACTCCAGAACAGTAGAACATGGTGCCATTTTCTGTACCTGGGAACATTGTGATGAAAACACCATACTTACCAGAAGCTGAATCTGATTTCCAACAGTGATGTAGGCATTGGTTGCACAGCATCATCGGCAATGAGAAACTTGGCATCAGGTACATGTAAATCATCCTGAGTGAGCACAGAAGGAGAGCACACAAATCTGGATCTGGAATCCTTCAGCCTGCAATGATCATTGAGGAAGAAGAATCAAGTTACATATGAAGTTTGTCAGTCACTCTAGGAGGCACATAATAATACATGTTGTGATGGTCATCAGACAAACCATACGTACTATCAGAGAATTGTGGCAATTGTGGTCAGTCTTCATGAAACAAGGCAACGTGGTCCCTAGTCAAGCTGGTGAGTAGAAGACCATACATTCGAAGCTTCAATGTGCTTATTCTGTTCATAACAGTAATAGTGATAGGAGCTTCGATTTACAAAACAACGGAAATCTCAACTTTGAAGAAATTATTAACAAGAAATCTTGTTCATTCCGACATGGATTTTCAACAAGAAATCCTAGCATGATCAATCTTGTCCATATTGACCCTCTGTTTAGATTTTGAATTCTTGATTAAAAAAAATCCAAACATCATTAGGTTGAGATTTTGCTAGAGACTGTAGGAGCGACAAAAAAGTGGTGTGCGAGTGAGTGCAGACCACAGACGAGGGATTTTCGCGGCCACTCATCTTATCTATCCATCTGTCCGCGTCGAAATTCGCGAACCTAGATGTCACAGCGAGCAGGAAATCAGAAAGTTTTGATCGCTTTTGTGCATCGGGGTGCTCTGGTCACCGTGATCCTCAACCCCTAACAGAGTCACAGAGCAGCTCTTCAATCCTTGCAAACAGACACTATTTTGTTTGTTGCAGAAGGAAAAAAATAATCTGTTTTGTTGCAGACAGACAGACATTTTCTTTGTGGGAGAACTTTTAAATTTTTTTTGATGAGTTGGTGGCGGTTCAAGATCTGCAGCGCATGACAGAGGGCACTTTGGCAGGAATTTGGGTGTTGACAAGACGAAGGCAAAACAGGTACCAATGTGCACTCCAACCCGCTTCTCTCTTTGTCTTCTTATGTTCTCACTTCTGTTTGTGAAGAAGGGTATGTTTTATCTTGGAATACAGAGATGCAAGAATGAGCTGGAGGAATGAGGTTGGGGGTGTCAAAATTGTGGCAGTCCTGATGGAGATCAGAAGGTTTTTGTAGCCAAGGATCAAAAGGTCATGGCATTGGCAGACATGGTTGCTTAGTGAACTGGATAGAAGAGGAGGCAGAGCATTCCCCACAACAGATCAAAACACAAGCCACTTTTGATGTTTGTATGTTCCTTTTCTCCTGACCCTATTTGTTTTGTGTTACAATCTTGAAAAGAAACAGACAATGCCATTCTCTTGAAACACTTGAAAGGCCCTGTTGGAAGCTCAGACCAGAAGGATCTGGTCTGACAGTACTGTAGTAGTTGGGCTCAAAGCCCAGCATTCAGTAAGTAGGGGGGTGTTGCTGTGAATTGCAGTCATTTCTTGACATTTTTGGGTTTAATTTCAGTAAAAGCATCAAGTGTTTTTCTCAGATTGATGTAATAGCGGATTAGAATCTGTAACTGCATATTTGCTGCTGCCACTGAGATGATTTTGTCAAGTTGCATAGGACCAGACTCCACTATATAGCCCCTTTTCTAAGTAACCCTCCCTATACAGCAATCCAACAGGCTGCCTCCTCCCATGAACATGTGGCCCCAAGTGGCTTGCTTTTTTCCTTTTTTTTCTCCCTGTTTCATTGCAGAGACAGACATTTTTGGTTTTGTTGCACAAAGAATTTTTGATTGCAAGGGAAAGAGTTAAGGTGGTTCTGGAATTTGTAATTTTTTTGGAAGTGGTGAGGTTTTTCATATTCTTCTGGAGTTGGGGGAAGTAGTTTTCCAGAAGGTGATCATGAAAGGGATTCATCTTTTGTTTTGCAGATTTGGTATTTTGAGGTAGAAATCGTTGTTGCTGCATCAGAGTTGCAGAAGAAAAAGTAGCAGTTGCAAAGAAGATTGCAGTTGCAGAAAAGAATGGAAGTGGCAGAAAAGAATTGAGAAGAAGAGGAGAGGAGAGGGGTTTTATTGGTTTCAGACAACAGATTTGTGGTGGCAGAGTTTGCAAAACTTTCTTGCAGAAATTGGGAAAACTTGGAGCAGGTAGTTGGAATGGCCACACTGGCTGTTCCTGCTGCCGCTCCACTTGTGGCGTCCTTGAGGAGGAGCAATGTAGTGCAGCAGCAGGATGGTGGAAGGGTGACCTCTGTGGTGGTGGTGCTCCCAGTTGCCACCAGCAACTCCAATTTGTCTCTTGCTTCTCTCCACTATGGAATAGGCATTCACCAGCACAGATGGCCTGTTGTTGTTCACATCTCTCCTCTGATGACACTGAGGTTCTGCATCATTTCCTTGATGATTCTTTGTTGTCAGTCTTCTGTTTATTTCTATTTGGTCCTCATAGTCAAAGACAGTCTTCTTCATCTTGTGCTATGATCTGTTGTTCTAGATGGTTGCAAGCAAGAGGATACCAACTGTGTGAAAAGCTACAAAACGGAAGAGATTCAGAAGCACATGAGATACAATGTCAGTCATCAAGGGCTCAACATCCACATTGTTTGACATACCGATCAAGATTGCAGCAAAGAGTTTCTTCAAGCAGCAGCTGGTTGGGAAGATCAGTTATGCCATCGTCACCACTCAGAGGATTCAACTCCACAAGAATATATCTATTGAAGAGACCAATCTTTGTAAGTTTCTTTTGCAGATTTACAGATTCCACACAGGAACATTATCTCTGAAGTTCATATCACTGCCTAAGTTTTCATATGGATTTAGACAATTGCAGCAATTGTACATACAAAATACCTTCTCTCACTCTGGTGAGTTGTTCTGCTTGCCATTCCTTTCCCATTGCAGATAGACCCTTCTTTGTGCATTTATAGAAGGCCCTTTCACAAAGAAAGTGAATTTTGAAACTTTGGGATTGGTGTATGGAATACCATATCAGGTCCCTGCAGGTGAAAAAAGAGGGGGAAGAGGTTTAGTCCAATCTGAGCCAGCTCCATCAACTGAAATGTTGCAAACTGTTCCTCCAGAAGCTGTAATGGTTGGCCTAACAATTTCTTGCTCATTGTTGGGGGCAATGATATGTGCATCGGGAGCTTCAGCAATGGGTGTTGTTGACACAACTTACTTTTCTTCATCAGGCATGACTTTCTTGGCTGATTTGGATCCAGACACAGCTAAGCTTGCAATTGGAATATTGGGTCCTTTGTTGGCTTCATTCAATCTTCTCTTCATAGTCCGAATTGTGATGTCATGGTACCCACAGCTGCCAGTGGGCAAATTCCCATTTGTGATAGCTTATGCACCAACTGAGCCAGTGTTAGGACCAACTCGGAGACTCATTCCTCCTGTAGGAGGAGTGGATGTGTCCCCTGTCATTTGGCTTGCTATTTTGAGCTTCATGAGTGAGATTCTTCTTGGCCAACAAGGCCTTCTTGTTCTTCTCTCTCAGCAGCAACCCTAAATAACAAGATCATTGTCTCACTTTTTTCTTCATTGCAAGATTGTTCCCTGTCAGAATTGGGTTTCAGCACTCTTTGTTTCCTGGAGGAATCAAGAGACTGTACTTACACCCTGTGAGTGGCTTTCTCTTTTGCCTTCCCTTCTATTTACAACCCTGCACAATTTTAGGACTCCTTGAGCAAGCATGAGTAGTAAGTAATTGGCAAATGGGCAGTACTTAACATTCAGACACTCCAATTCTTCACAACTTCATCAGACCATGGCGCAAAACCCTAAGACTTGATGCAGACACATCTTCTTCAGTCCATCTCTCAGCCACCATGCATAGATATATGTTTTTTGCCTTGTTCACCACATTTCTTTAGTCTGCAAAGAGTGCCATATCTGAAGGAGGGTTTATATTTTGCAGCCGTCAATATACATCATATAGTTTATGCCTGATTTTATTAGCATCTTTGTTGTCTTTTGTTGTGGGATTTTTGTGCACAATCACAAAAAATTGGTTTCCAGAGCAGCAGTGTAGATGACAAATGGAGTAATGGGGCTTGTGTATGATGCTCAAATGTTCACACCTGAACAAGAGTAACAGTGAGCATGCAGAGCAGCCAGTACACATCACCTCCATCTACCAGTTCTTGAAGTCTTCGGGCATTATCAGCAGGTTTCTTCTTGCCCATTTTCATGGCACAAAACAGCATACATTACTGACATACGTGATGATTATATTTATTGCTGCCAGATTTTTACTAAAGGCTTGGCAAAGTTGTGCAAGCTTCTACAATGCAAGTGTTGTTGAGATTGTTTTGGAACCTATTTAGCTTCCGGGCAGGCTCTGAGGAGCTCAATAACTTGCCCTTTCTACAAATTCTGACTCAGTTCTTTTACAGTATAGTAGCTTTATATTGTTTTCAAACTCCTCCCCAGTGTGCTTCTCAGACAGCTATCAATTTGGGTTGTGATCATGGGGTGGAAGTACTGTGAAGTACTAATAGGCAGACCACCTGATATGAAAAATGTGTAGATTTTATTGAGGATTCTCAACTGTGGGTATTGCATGTTTGTAAGTTCTGGAAAAATTTGTGGCAGCCAACATGGTCCAAAGATTTCATGATAGGATTTAGCAGTCTCCAGCTTGCAGTGAGTTTTGCACATGATTTAGAAAAAAATTGTGCATATCATTGAGACTTGTTTGTGACAATTTTGCTCAGATTCAGCTTGCATACTGCTTTTTCTCAGCATTTTGGTGCATATGTCCTCTTGTTTGCCCTTTAGAATGTTTTTTAATTTAACACTGTGTTGTTGCTGCGCTATGGGTGCACACTCTTTGCCCTCATCTGGAGTGATCCCCAGGTCTTATATTTATCTGTTCATAGGTATTATGCCTTCATAAATACCTTGCACACTTGTGCATATCTTATTTGAGGTTTAGGGTGGACTGACAAATGTCACTTATCTTAAAGTGAAACCCTGATCAGGCACAAGTATTCGCATTTATGTGCTAATATTTTCACCTGCAATTGATCCCTCATCTGGTGTGGCTTTTGAGAATATGTTCAACAATGGTTCCTTTTACCCAGCAGGAGATGAGAGCAATTATGACCGTGTTAGAGTAGGCAAAGGAGCAGGTTACAATGTCAACATTCCATGGCCACACGGCCAATTTGGAGATTCTGATTACTTGGCAGTGTAGGAGAATATGCTCATGCCTGTTGCCCATGAATACAACCCTAACATGGTCTTGATCTCTGTGGGTTTTGATTCTGGTGAGTGTAGGAGTCTTCATACATGGAATACACCTACTTCTTGGTCAATCTCCACCACAGAAAGGACATTTCTGTTTAAATTACTCATTAAATTCTTGAGAAATGAACATGGCAATATTGCCAAAGTACTTCAGTTGCTGGCAAAGGTGCGAACTAATTGCTACATATGAGTTATAATTTCAGGTGTTGTGTGCAGTGGAAGGAGATCCACTGCTGTCGTAATTTCTTTGGAGTGAAGAAACAATCTAACATCCATCTCCAACTCCTGTCATGTATGCATGCACTGTTGGGTGATGTGTTTTTGGATAACCCGAGTCACTTGAGCAATCTTTTGGCACCAACCTTGCCCCTGATAGAAAAAGTATGCTTGCAGGTCCATACTTAAAACCACATTTGCAGAGCTTGTTCTTCTGATTTAGAGGAAAAAGTGATGCATTGTGGATTTTCAATCAAGGTTTGAGCATTGGTTGTCTAAACTATAGAGTACCAACTAAGTCCAGAGAATGCCATTCCTGAACCTTTCTGAATATCGAAGTGTCATCTGAGATCAGAATTGTCTTTGATTCTCTGTTGGCATGGCCCAATCTTTCCACATCATCAAATTATTGTGGTTGCATTGTAGCTCATCGACCCATGCTGAAGGTCTTCAACACTTATTATCATACACACTTGCCATTTTGAATACTCTTGTACAGTTTTCTGAAGATTAGGACATTAGCAGCTGACTGCCTGAAAGCTAGTACATGATGACCAAGGTGAAAAACATGATTGATCCATTGCAGGTACATAAAGAGCTTCAGAAATACTAGCTTGTTCTCAGCAAAATCAGAAAGGTATCGTGTCCAAGACCTATTGCAGGACATTGAGTTCTTTCTTGCTTTTTCAAAAAATGAAAATTAGTTTTTCAATTTGGGAAAGGGAGTTGTTGGGTGAAAAGGAAGAGAATGAGCTCAAAACAAGGATCAAATATTAATTTTTAGGAGATACCCACGACTTGCCAAGTTATCAACAGATGGCTATGTGACACCTGATGGGGCCAAGGCCTTATTGGATTCTTGTATCCAACCAAATGGTCCACAGGGAGCACAACCTGAAAACTTGGATGTAGCAACATCATCAATGGCAGATCTTCCTCATGGGAAAGACTGATATTGCTGCTAAAAAATAACCCTGCTGGTCCTTTGAACAAGCCCTATTCATTCAACACAAATTCATGAGGTCACTGTACAAACATGGCCAATCTTACATATGACTAACAAGTGTTGTTCTCTCTCCCTTTGTATTAATGATAAAACAGTGTGTATATATGAGCTCAACTCAGCATGAGATGTAACATTCTCCCCTTGGGAAATTAAGCTGTGCTTGAATATTCAAATCATTCATAAAACTAAAATCTTTTGAGTATTCCTGTGGACACTGAAAGTTGTTGTTCCTTTTTCCCATTGCTAACCACACGATATCATGTATAGTTGGCAAGGCACTAACTGCAACCAAGGATGGAATTAGAAAGGGTATGAGGTTCCTATCCATTTGTCTTTGGATTCCTTCTTGTAAGAACTGGAAACGATAATTTAAGGAATTACATGACTGGAGTATTTCCATGGAGAATAATTATCAATTGGTTCGTTTGCAATAATTACCCATGAAGTAGTCAACTTGGAAGAAGTAACTAAGTGGCAGGGAGGATGTACGAAGTTCCAGTGTTGGAGCTAAAAGAAGAACTGGGTGCATACAAGCAAAAAAATGAGTATGAATTTCATAACCATTGCCATCACTTTTCCTTGCAGCTAGAGAAGGATGAGATTACTAAGATAAATCTTACTTTAAAGGTTAGGCCAGTACCCCCTTTTAGTTCATTCTAGGGAAGTCATGCAATAGAGAAATTTGCTTGCACCTAAACTTACATGATATGAAGCCTTTATCTATTCCACCAGTAGGAATGAAATATAAATGTATTTGTTGTGCAAGTTAGAATGTCAAATTTAGAATGTTAAAATCATAATATGTTGGAAGGTTGCAAATCTTATACAACACCAATGGGTCAGAAAACCGGGAATGTATTACATCCTCCAAATTGAAAAGGAGAGAGCAAAGGAAGACCTCGAAACATCTACATATGCAAATGCTAATGCATTGGTAGCAAGAATGGTTGAAACCTTAAATGCAGCCATGGGTATTTCCATGGTACAATGTACACACTTGATGTTGAAATTGGAAATACATATAATATCAAAAGTACTCACACACAAAATTTCACTCATTTTGAATTCTTTTTAAAATCATATATAATTAATTTGAGCCTTAACAATAACATAAGTTATATAAATATTGAACATGCAATTGATCATATGTTTGTTTTTATATAATTATACACCAATAATTTTAAATAAATAAATAAAAACACCTTGTTTAAGAGCAATTTGCTATTTTTCATTCATTTTATTTTGTAAATGATAAAAGCAATATTTAACCCAATTTACATTTTTAATGCGAGAACATTTTACAACTTAAAAAGATTATAATCATTAACATTATCATAACATAATATATTATCAAACATTTATTTATCATTTAATATGACCATCATGTCTTTAAAACAAATTGAAATTGACATGGAAAAGATTGCTCATTATGGTTGTCTTTTTCTATGTGAAAAATTTCATTAAATTAGATTTTTTAATCCTTTTGTTATGTTATAGTCTTTGGACAAACTTTTGCAAATTAAAAATATACTCCAATCAACCATTGCATTGTTCACATGGGCATTAATTTCACAACATAATGAGAGTTCAGGATGTTATCCACCTTTAATTGCATAATTCTATCAAAAAAATTTCTTCAAATATGTAAAAAAGCACATAAAAATTGTGTTACAATGAGAATTGTCAAACTATGACTCTTTTTTGTGTTCACCATATCATGTGAACACCCCATACAAAATTGAAGGTTTGCTAAAGAGCATCTAAAATAATTAATAAAAATGCCATAGAAACATCATGGAAGTTTAAAGGATTCTAAAAGGGAATAGAGAGAAAATTTAAAACTAGAAACACAGAAGATGTATTCATTTGTGCGAAAAGACAAGTCACACATTACCAGTCAAATCTAAGATTTTATTGTTGACGCAAAACTGTAAACAAAAACTTTTTGTTTGTTTGCTTGCAACCTACTTTCATTTTGGAGAAAGTGTGCCATCCTTGCAACCAATCATACTATTTAACCCAGGGGGTTTTGAGATGTTGGACTCTTGAGACCCATACATCATTTTCTCCAACCTCAACCAAATATTATTGCATTGAGAAAAAAATTTCTGATTAATGAAATGGTATGCAAGTCACTGAGATTTTCCATGCCCCCATTGTTAGAGACAAATGATGATCAAACTATTTCTTGAAAAGTTTAAAGCCAGCATAAAGCCAACATGTCAAATAAATGTGCTACAAATGCAACTATGCCTGCATAGCTTTTCTGGCTGAAATATACATGCTCACATAGCTTTTTTGGCTAAACTATACGCTATTTTTTCTTAAGGTTGAGAAATGACTTGTGGTGGGTGGGGGGACAAATTTAGTCTTATTGTTGGTGTTCTTAAGGAATAGAAAAGAATGACAAAGATGTGTGTGAACTTTTGTTCATGCAACTTACTTACCAACTAACAACCCACTGGCCAGCTTACACCTACACCAATTCAATCCAAGGGAGAGTTGTGGGAAAGGGGAAGACTATACAAAGTGGAAGAGCAAATCCAAGCGTAAATTATATGGTGGTTAACTCTCATCAATTGTAGATGACTCAAGCTGTGTACCCAGACTCTCCATTCTCCCCCTTCTCCCCATGGAGATGTGTTTGCATTATTAGTCGCATGATCTAATCATGAGCGTTTTGAAATTGGCCGGTTGCACTTCCCTGTAAATTTGTGCAAATCTTGCTCCAGTAGAACACTTGCAGTCACGACTTTACAAATTACAACCCACTTGAATCATAGTTTTATGTGCACTGACAACTGGAATGGATGTGGGGCAGGAGGGGAAGGTTCAAGGAGGGACTCAAGGAGAGGAGATTGGCTGGCTAGCAGCTACTCATGGAAGGAGTCAAAAAATGTGTGCTTGTACTTGACCTCAATTATTTGTATAGGGGAACACTGACATTGAACCCTACATATAAATTTGACTCTCAACAAGAAGATACGTCTCATAAACTTTGTTGGCAAATTTGCCTGTATTTTTAGAATATTTTTAAATTTTAATAAATTTTTAGAAAAGAAATCCACATTAATTATATTTTATAGTTCAATTTTAAACACCCTATTTACATTTAAATGAATCATAAAATTTTCTTTTTTCATTAAATTACATCCTATCATTTGAAAAACAAAAACTGAAAATAACTTTCCCTAACAATTCCTAAGAATGTAAGTGTATTAGTTATGCTGATTAAGTCCTAATGTAGGGATTTTGTAATGGAAATTGTGCCTAGATTTTTGTTGTATAAAATTAGTATTCTCTACTCGGATTTTCACTCATGGGTGGTGGGATTTGAACCTCTGATCTGAGTGGCAAACTTGTACTATACATCAAGTCATGAGGTCCATTTTCTAGTGTGGATTCTTCAAATCTTAGCACACCAGGTGAGCTGAGATTTCAAAAAATTTAGCTACTCAAGTTATACTCCCAAGTCCAAAGCTGCAATCAAATTCTAGGCAAGCAATAATTCATGGTCAAGGTTGTTTTTCCTCAAGATCGTTCATCCAAGGCTGCACAGTGCAGTTACTACAAAAGGATTTAAAACTAGAATTTTCTTAATGAAGGACAAGCTGGAGAATTTTAGTGTAAGATGTCGAAACAACATCCTGGCTGGAGTATTTAAGTTTCAAGTGACTGCCTGCAATTTTATGATTGCAATCAACATTTTTTTGGTGGCTAAATTTCACCACTTGACTACAAATTCACAAGGAGCCTAAGCAGGGTTTCTTTTATTGGTGAATTTTTGCCAAATTTTGACCTGAAAAATATGGGGAGCTCCCTCATGGCCGATAATAATATTCATTGCCTATTAGATTCTAGTTTCAATTACACTAATCAGGGAATACATAGAATTTTAGTGATTAATGGCAGAGTCCTTTCCCATTGACATTTACAATGGGGTAGTGTGACAAAAAAATAAGGTCAGCACTAGAAAGCAGACAATTTAGGGTTAGGCTTTTTTTTGTCTCCTTTGGTTTGGGACTTAACTTGTTGGAGCTTTCGACTTTTGTGATGATGAGCAATAACATAAGCAACCATTGGATTAGGAGTGGCATGCATCGAACGCTGTAGGGTTTCATTGCTCTGTAAATTTTGGTGGTTGGTGATGCTTCTTCAAGATGATGCTGGGATACACTAAAACTACTGTGATTTCGGGAGGATTTTGGTGAATGAAGAAGGATGGCACAAAAAATCAATGGTGTGTGTGGAGGATGCTTCAACAAGAAAGTTTTCTTTTCTTGGCTAGAATGGGAAGCCTTGTGAATCACATTGCCAAGAATGCTATTATGGAGACTAGCATATCCAAGAAGGAGGTGGAATGCAAAAATATATATTAAACAACAAAAGGATGGGAGGGGTCATGACAACTACATAGTTAAATAATTGTGTGTGTTTTTTTGTTATGTTGCAAGAGTGTGAGGTGTGTTGCTGTTCTACTAAACAAATGATCCAAAAACTTTCATTACACAATGATCTGCAGTTTAGTAAAGTAGAGTAGAAGTGAAACTAAGTTTCTATTTTATGTATGCTTTCTTAAATATAAGAAGGATGATTAGACATGATGACAAAGTCTAAGCTCCAAGGTCTGCTAGGTCCTGCATTATGCCAATGGAAACTTAGAGAGAGTGTCAAATGTTTAGGTTGAAAAAGGAAAGGTTTCACAATAATAAGGAGTTGAGTCTCCTAGGATTAGGATCTATTTAGAGCAATTGTGCTCAAAGAGTAAAATAGTTCATGAAAGGAAATGAAGTTTGGAGTATTGGGGTGAGAGTTCTTAGTCAAAGAGTGTGAAGCAATGTCCAATTGAACTATAAAAGTCTAGAGAAACAATAAAAGGATAAAAGGGTGCATATGCTTTTACATAAAGGTTTTCTTATAATTTCATGTTTAGAGAGAGATTTAAATCTAGAGAAAGAAAGTTGTAAGGTGGGATTGGCAGTTTCAAAAATGATAGAAGAAAGTATTGACAAAATGCAGGGTGATATCTTCGATGAAAAGACCGAAGAGGGGAACATTGAACATCTGATCCAATCTATATTTTCAGATGGCATTTGTTGATTTGTATTCCTTTTGGTTCCCGTCGTCATCTCTACTGAAGAGAAAAGGAAGAGGCAGCAGACTGATGTATCACTTCTGATATTCTGTACTAGTAATAAAGATACGAGTGTCTCTTGGGTTCGTATGTAACAAATTCATAATAAGAATGCAGTAGGGATTAAATTCTTGTTATTCCTCCTTTTTTTGGTGACAGTAAAACATTTATCAACTAACTTCATATGTCATTTGCCTAATCATTTCCTTTCATTGTCTCATAGATTCAGCTCTTGTCAGCTCTTGTCGAACATGTTTTCCTTGTCAAGTCATCTCAGTTTCAACTTTCGTGGTTTCCCCATTCCAGTAAATTTGATACATGGTGCACAGTGCACACTTTTCCACTTAAAGTCATGTGGACTTCCTCGTAGGCCCACTGGTGAAACGGATTAAGCTTTTGTGGGCTGCAGACTCCGTTGATTATCCAGGGCCAGATTTACACATATGAATCTTGTTTCTGAGACTCCCAGTCAGGATAAAATATCTACTGTGCATTGTAGCGACCTGGAGCTAATCCCGCACAATGTGTCCAGTGTGAGATCTTGTGCAGCAGTTGTCGAGTCGCCACAAATCTTTTGACACAACGTCGTGTCTGGATCAGATCAGCCATATTTTTCTGTGCGAAATTTCACACACTGCAAAAGAAAGAATAAAAAACACTTGTAAAGGAACATTCTGTCACATATTCCCTGACCTTCTGGAGGAACAATCAGCAAATTTTTTAATTTCTCTTGCCATGTAAATGACTATCTTTTTATTTCTCTGTGTGCTTTGATGGATCCCCCTGGAGAGAAGAAAACACAGCATCATGCCAGGGGGAGATCCTCATATTCTTATATGCTAGTGGTTTTCACCTTTTTTTTCTTTTATAAATTTCTACACCCAGGCAGGGTATCATTCAATTTTAAAACTAAACTTATTCTCACAATGCCTGTTCTTATAAATTTGAGAACAGCCGATTATCATTTGACGATTCTTACAAACCGGTTATTACTTCTTTTTTTCAAATAAAAAAATCATAACCAAAAGTTGTGGAGTCCGCTAGAGACACATTTCCCAGGCATAACGGAAGGATCCACTGGAGCTTCAACATGCTAACCACCACGTGTTTCCAATTTAGCATGGGCCGAGCCTCTTGTTGAAATTTTTAGCCGGCAAGGAGTACTAGCTGGTGACTAGCATGAGCTATTTGATCTGAAGTACCTGATCTAGTGTGAAAATCTTGGAAAACTAGCTCTGTCTCGGCAGATGGACTAGAGCGAAGTAGTCAAAACTCTAATGTGGCATGCAGGCTGGAAGACTGACCTCTCAACATGGAAATGATACAGAAATTTGGGACATAATTTGAGTATCTAAGGCCTGTCAATGAAGTCTTATGACATCTTTCCATTTGGCTGCTGTGATCACCTTTCGAGCAATTGCAAGAGCTGTGAGTCAAATTGTGACTCGCCATACAGTGACATCTGTCTTTCTTTTCATGAGAACATGTGTTTGCAGAATTTCTAACATGCCTAAGTACAAATTTTCAATGCATTTGCAGATCTTCAATGGAATGTAACTGTGCCTACAGCAAGAAATAAGGCCCTATGTCAGTGGCTTTCCATCAGGCTGCTCTGATACTAGTGGACAGAGACCTTTAGAAATTTCGACACAACTTGTTAGTAAAAGTCTCGATAAATAAAATTAGCTCATGTGAGATGGCTTTACAAGCAGTGGCTGCAGTTCAAGTAGCCATCATGGCGGTGCGAGAACGTCAACTAATTATTAACCATGCGCTAGATTACAGAAAAAACAAAGACCGGAAGGGACGTCTACAAAAAAACGCAGTTTTTGTTTCTCTCCTGAACTAGGTCAGATGTCAGAGACGCAGCGACGATCATCTGCAGTGTTGTTGGATATTGTATGGTCTCCATAGTCCACCACCGATCTCGAGACATGAGCTTCTTCTATGACATGATCATGAAGTTTCTCCGCAAGTAGTAGACCCAACTAAGTCTAGTGCACGACTCTCGAGACAGTTGCTAGTTCTTCTATGACATCATGAATCTCCTGATCTGTAACTAGCTAGTACCCTAGTATGAGGACCTGGAACCCTCCCAAATCTTCACTTCGTTTTGTTGACTTTGAGTTCTTTTCTTTTTCTTTTCCAATTTGTAATGTTGCATGATCACGCTTAGGAGAATTTAGCCAAATTTGGCTCAAAACTTGATATATGAAAGTAAAAACCAGTGTTGGTATGTTTTATAGGCCTTTCTGGCCAGTATCAACACTGGTAGTAAGCTTCTACGATTATGTTAGACAAAAATGGTTCTAGAACGGTGTCGGCTTGGCAGCTTGCTTGATTGTCTCAAAAACACATAAATATTTTGAGTATTTGGTATGTTTTTAGAATGTCAAAACACGCTTTAATTTCAAATCGTAATTTGAGTTAGGTGGAAGATTCTTAGATGCAATCAATGCAAGCATCTATGAATATCTATTATGATACATTTTCAAATCAGATGACACATGGGCCTTCTTCTTCTTCTTCATGTGCCCATTATGGGTTTCAACTTTTAAATGTGCTAGCCTTCCAACTTGGTATTTGGTGAAAACGTCACCATGAACATTCCATTTGGGATCCATTCATAAACTTGAATTAGATATAACTAACTTCCAACTTAAAAGTAAATCGAGTACTAAAGTATATATCATATTAAATATGTCAAGAGAGGTGATCACCTTGAGTTTGGTAAGGTGGACCAAAAATTGGCAAAAGAAACCATGGACGAAAGTTCATTTCGTATTTTATTTTATATTTTGTCTGAGTGTGATACTATGCATATAGGGATACCAAAGTTACAAATCTTGATTTTGAAATGACATTGTAATCAAAGAAGCCTTCCAGCTGTGGTAGAAATCTATAACGACTTGAATGTTGTTCTTGAGCTCTTTTTCCTTCCAGAAATGCATAAAAACGAATTTGCCATTCCCCTGCAAAAAGAAGCTATTACTGGAGTACATGATCGGTTTTGGTGATAATTAAATTATATTTTAAATTATCAATTTCTTGAAAAACTCACTACCCAAAGTGCCGAGTTTTCCAAATTTGCAGTCTAGTCTTGAAAGTTTTGGAAACCTAAGGATTAACCCTAATCGCTAGCATGTTCTTCATCTTTTCTTTTTCATCATAGTTATATATGCTTCACTTGGTTGATATGATATGACATCAGACTTTGGTGGAGAATTGAATACTACGAATGCAAAAGTTTGGTGAATATCATTGTGTTATTATCAAAATCTGACACAAGGTTGCTTTGAAATCCTCCCAGCATTCTACCGCAACCCATTGCCTTCTAACGTCAGTAGAAGTGAACTAAAGAGGGCCAAAGAAGAATCAAGGAATATAAAGGCAAACGCAAGCAAGAATCAATAAATATAACAGATGGTTGTTATGTATGAAAATAGAAAAAAAAGTTATTGATATCCTCATTCATGAAGACCAAAAACCTTGGAAAATGTTATATTACATGTTGAAATGTATTTTAGTAAACAACTTAATTATTCAGCGCCCCACTGCCAAATCTGATTATGTACTATTGTATGTTTGGCATCCTGTCACAAATAGGGTCCCAAATTGCTCCTTGAAATGACGAGCTCTTTTGAAATTGACCCCTTGTTTTGGTAGAGAAGGAGATTGTGCCCCCCTAGATTTCAAATTGAACTCATAGGCTCTAGTGAGCAGCATTAAAACAGCCAGGATAAGAAGTATAAGCTCAAAGCAAAAAGATATGGAATAGCACAAAGGCCATTACCACTTGCTTGCACCACCTAATAATGTATGGAATGTTCCCATAGCTGGGGTCCTTGGTTATGAGAATATTCTTATGGCAGGGGCCAAGTAGTCTAGGGTTTTGGGTCCTCCACCACTGATTATGAGATATATTCTTGATACCCGCCACTAGTTGCAAGAAATATTATTTTCAAAATCTAGGATTACTTGAACCTCCCATACTAATGGAATATTTTCATTACCATGGGTAAGGGACTTAAGGAGCTTAAGAATTCTATACTAGTGTTGTGCTTGTAAATGTCAATAGTCATATATATGACATGTAATGTATGTCTAAGTGCCCAAACTTTTTACACTTCAATTTACATGGTGTCATGTAAATGTTTTAAGGTGTGTAAGTGAATACATTATATATCTATAATAACTGTACCTACCGACTTGCAATCCACATTAATTAGATGTGGGTACATTCTACTGTGGGTGTGTCCCAAAGCTTCATGTTTATTTTGCAATGGGCCACTTTGATTGGCCTATCACCAATCATAATCTCAAATCCCCCCTCCCAAAAAGAAATGGCATGTTTTGACACTATTTTATATGGACATGGGTAAAATCATATAAATAAATGAAATTGTTATACACTTATATTGTTTTATGTTTTATATTTCATATTAAATACATTTACACAATTTAACACATACACCAACATAAATAAACCTTATACTCATACTCAGAGTGTTACCCCTATAAATTAGATTATGGCATTTACCCCTATAGGAAGTGTAAGTCCTAAACCATATACACACACAACACTATTCTCTCTACCGGAAGTAATCGCCATTTTGCTATTGTAGTGAAGCACCTGTGAAGAGTGCTGTCAACGAGAACCAGACTACCGTACTTCTGGGCTCTTCTGTTTTGTGTTGGGAAAGTCAAGTTTTCCGATCTGCAATACCTAGAAGATCATATATCTGGATTTTTTGTGCTAAAAATGTCAAGTTGTCCAATCTGATCTGCTTTGAACTTTGAAGGAGGTCAGTGCTGGAAGTCTAATATAAGCAACCAAATGTCAACCCTTGTAAGCCATGGAATTTGCAATTAATTGTAAATAGAAAATCTGCCAGACAGCGAAAAATCAGTGAGAGCATCAGGATTCAGAAGACACCCAGATGGTTAACAAGCATTTCGTCAATTTTGTGATGTAGCGAAAGTGGGGATCGTTCATAGAAAGATTTAGCCAATTTTTGGCTAGAAACAAAGATATGGAAGCAAGAATATTTAAACGTCCTCCAATATTTTTGGCTACCTATTTCAAAGCCAAATATCAAAATCTTCCGAGTTTTATTTTATTAATTATGGCCCCAAAACAACACCTCATTATCACATTTCTACTTTTTAATTTCTCCTATTGGCGAAATTTTGCCAAGTAAAAGAAAATGGCTGTTGACAAGCCATACTTAGGGACCCTACTTCATTCATTACTCGTCCTCTCTCGCCCATCCCCCTTGTTATCCAGCCAACCTGGCAGTTGACATTGCAACACTCCCGAGTTGTCAGAGCCCCTATTTGAAGTAAAACTGACTTCTCAAGAAAAACAGGCAACTGAAGAACTTCTAGGCACCGCCATCCTGAACTTAGCATACCAATGTGATCACCATCATCATCACAGTGTTCAATTGAGCAACACTCATTTATCTTGGGAAGAGATTTTGACTTTAGAAACCCAGTTTTGGAAACACTCTGTCACCTCATGTGGGCCCTTATTCTGGTAATGTCTTCTTTACATTGACTCTAGTTTATGACTCGTTCTTTCTTGTACGAGGCTGCAAACCCTCCAACATTTCAAAATTATTTGACCTGGGGACCACCCATGTGGTTACGAGTTGGCCTGGAGCTAATTAGCAACAACGTTGAGAGTTACATCCTATTTGTGGTGGATGAAGGTTCTCATCTCATTCAATCCCTCAAGAGCCTTTTTCCTTCATCACGTTCCCAATGGCTGTTCGTTGCTGATCCATCCTCCAAGAACCTTTTTGGATCATTTTGTTGTCAATGGCCATTGCCCATCGCCATTGGAAATTAATATGAACCAACAGGGTTCTAATTAATGATTTGTATGTTGTTGTATTTTATGATATTGACGTCTACAACTATCGCTATCCACACCACATAAATCAAATAACATAAAATAACTTAAATGACACATCATTTTCAAATTCCCCCCTATTTAAAACAAAGGTCCTCCCCTAAAGCCGGATAACATAAGAAATTCATTTCACAAATCCATCAATAATGAATATTTCATTATAAAGTGAAAAGACTAACAAGTCAAGTGCAAATGTGAGCCCCATCATTAATCATCTAGCTCATTAATCAACTAATTATAATCCCCCCAAATCATGAATCAAATGTGAATCATCATGAGAAAAAACTTTAAATATTCTTAATATTTTACTCCAAGAAAAAGTATTTAGGTATACTTAATGCATTGAAAGCAATACCATTTTGTAATTGGTACTCATTCCATTGGTGATGTCAAATATCCCATATACCAACCTATGGAACACCAATTATAAATCAACATAGTGGATACCTTTAAAAATTGCTTGCACAACATACATAATAGGCAAATGAGGACAATAACTAAAGGTGGATGAATTTGGTCATCCACAATAGGAAGATGACATAGTGCACAATTATGCATGTGGTCCTTCCATGTGTGACCATTTTGACCCTCCAACAATAACATTTCAAAAGGTAACACCTTGCACACACACAAAATAACATGTCCTTCAATCACATCCGATATTGTTTACTACATGTACACATAATCTCTCAACTCAAATTTATAAACTCAAAGCCAATATTCACCTCCTCAAATAGTGGCATATGTATCTTAGTGTTGAAAGGTGAATGAATCGCTGAGTGGTTCACTTTTGGTGATACAATGGTCATTGTGTTTAAATGTTTGTGGTGAATAACATAATTTTGAATTTGTCAATTACAATTAATAGTACATTAACACAATGATTATAAACACATTTGTAAAATTATTTTTTGAAAATAATTCATTCATGGACTTTTGAAGTTAAAAAATATGCACTAGTAAATTGACTAAATTGGTGATAAATTGAAGAATTCATATCAAACTTTAAACCAAATTGTTTGTAATGACTAAGTATGCCTTGAAAAATGAAATAATAAAATCATTTCTGAAAATCTTTTTTTAAAACTTTAAACAAATAGTAATTACAAATTTTTGAAGGGTCAAAATTGGACTATGTTTCCAAAACTCCTTTTGAAATGGGTTTTTTTTTTTTTTTTCAATTTTTTTTGTGCTTGATGAACATGTTTTTAAAACCTTCAATTTAGCCTTCATTCATATGGATTTTACGGTGCAATCTTGTAAATACATACCAAAGCAATTGAAACCATTTTTTAATTTTGTGTATCTAACATTTTAGAGAAAAAATACAAATGGTGTTTTTTTTATACAATTTTACTTTCAATCTATCAATATATCTTGAAATTTTGAAGATCAATTTAATGAATAAAAATACCCAAAAGGGTTTTTAAAACAATTGTAACCACTATTTTTACAATGTAAAAGGACTCATGACTACCTAGCTATTTTTGGCAAATTCTTCATATAAAATCTAACATAATCATATAAATAAAACTTTAAATGTTTTAAAGAAGATTTTTTTTTGCCAAAAATAATCTTGAAAAAAATCTAGGGCTTAAAGGTGTGGGTGTAGCTCATGATTGAGTGCTTACACTTTCTATGAGTTTTTTTTTTTTTTTTTTTTCCAATGGCATCCACCTTAACAAATGAAATCATCAACTTTTGATATATAAGCTTTGACCTAAATGTAGAAGGTTTCATAGGTGGTTGAACATTTGATAGTCAAATATTAAAATATTGAAATTTTAGAAATTAACAACCATGTCCATGTGATCATTCTTTAAAAACTTGATATGGACTTGTATGTAATGTTTATCTTCCAAAAATGAGGCATTCAACTATGCATTCACCTTGAAAAATTACCAAATTTTCCATAGCCATTGGTATTACACATCAAAATAGAAATAGTCACATGTTTGAAGCAAGACATTTGAATCATCCAAATTGATTATTGCCATTACATTTTGTTAGATTGAAGTTTGTAACTTGAGCTCATGACCAAACAATAGAAAATATGATGACTACAATGTAAGAAAAATATGCCAACTAAATATATACCCCACGGCTAACCATGGTGGTTATAGATTGTAGTTTCTAATATGGCCATTTTTCACCATACTTTTGCAAAGCTTATTTCATCCATTCAACTAACCCATATGCTTAGGATGGTTTCATGAAGTTGTATGATGATCAATAAGTGATTTTGGACATAACTTTTGAAACTCCCCATGGAATCTTGTATCTTGGTCAATGAATACATTGGTTGGAACATCAACCCTATTAAACATTCTATCTAAAAAAGCATAAACAATTTCCTCACTACTACCATTTGATGATGCACTAACTTTAGCCACTTCAAATATTTGATCATATTAAACAAATTTAAACATATTGGAATTATTTCCAACTATCAAACTTAATGGGCTCAAAAAATCCAAACTCTAGCAATAACCAAACTTGATGATGGGAAATGGTTATAAATGAGGTGTAATTATTATTTGACATTCACATATTACACATAACACATTAACAAACAAATTGTTGAACCTATTGTTACATCCCTCTCCACTAATATTATGCCTTGACCAAGCTATAAATTCATAAAACCCCAAAATGGTTTAACTCTTTGTGAACATACCATATAAAACTTTCACAATGTTTTAATTAAGAAAACGATTACCCCAACTTGTAGGAGGGAACTGCCTTCCCACTTGATTACACCTTGGATAAACCTTGGTTAAACATTGGTTAAACTAAAATTTAGCTATTATTTGGCAAAACCTTGGTTGAATCTTGGTTAAATATTATTTTAAAGAAATTAAAAGCCTAAATAAAAATTGATTAAACATTGGCTAAATTAAAACATGGTTAAAATAAATTGGTTAAACATTCACAAATTTAAAATATGGAAAAAATAAATTTTATTCAAACCTTGGTGAAATTACAATTCATTAATTATTATTATTATTATTATTATTATTAATTAACTTGTATTAATAATTAGTATTACATATTAAGTTATAGCATATAGTTAATAATTAATAATCTTGTTTTCTTATGTACCTAATTTGCTTACTGAATATTTAGCCTAGCTTGAATACCTACTTACATATTTACATGCCTACCTATTCATCTACCTATTTACTTAATTATGTTCCTAGCCTACATAGCCCACCTAAACTATATGAAAAATGTATACTGAGCATGCCCTTAATACAACATACCCTATAAATATACTCTAATATACTCCAAAACATCATAGTGTACATCAAAATATAAATACATACATAGAAGTAACCAAGTTGTGACTACTTTTGCAATTAATTTGATATAAAAGCCTCTTCTTGGTAAAAACGTTAAACAACAAGCCAAAAACCATGTCAAATCATATTCAATTTTTTTTTTTAATATATGCATATGTGGTAAATGTAAATGTGATACAATGTAAATAGTGTTTAAAACAAAGTTACAACTTATGATACATCAGAATAAACCTCAAAGTAGTTAACTTGTTTTGGCATGATTTGAAATTGTGATCATTTTTCAAGATGAAACACAAAAATCTAATGCAAAATCTTACATTTAAGAAAAAATTTATTTATTCAAAAATGACTACCAAAAAAGATGTGACATATTGGGGAAATTATAATAAGTAGAAATAATAATTTAAAAAATAATTTGTTAAAATTTTCCTTTCTACAAAAAAGATTTTTTTGGCAAAAAAATTATCGTCCTTTGAAACAAAGTGAACAAATTGATTCATTGATTCATGATAACACCTTCTTGGATGAAAAGCCCAAAATGTTAATCAACATGAAAGGATGAAAAATTAGTAATCATAAATTAGTTGCACCACAATCACAATAATAACAATAGATTAAAGAGGAAGGTGACAAAACATAGTTGCAAATTACAACTAATCACATGCAGTCCAAATTGGATGGTTACATAATACACATTTTCTTTAAGTGCATGCAATTCATTGTGAATTTTTTATCAAATGAATTCAATGTTGTTTAGTTTCAAATTTCTGTTAAAGGAACCAATCCTAAAGCTGAGCATACCACATTGCCCAAACATATGGTCTATTTGTAATTGACTTTATGCCTTTGATTTTTGTTGTCCAACCCCTCACTAACCACAAATATATAATTCATTATTTGTTATATGGTTAGCTGGTGCCATATATTTTCCAATACAATCTTTCCAATTATTTTTATGTTCCTCTGACAATAATGGATTTATAGTTCTAAACTTGTAAACATTGTTAAAATATGGGCAACTTTAACAATCGTCACATAAGCATCAAAAAATTATCCTTTGGGATCCAATCCTTTAGCTGGCAACTTCCTCACTTCCTCAAAGAACTTGGCATCCTAGAACCTATAATCAACCCAAGACCACTTGGGATATACATTATCAATATCCCTTTTCTTTAGTTTCCTCTCCATTTTTTCTTTCCCCATGATTTGCATCTTCAAAACAAGTTCACATTCACAAGACCAATTTGATGCCAAAAGGACTCTTATGTGTGCATAAGGAAACAACAACATCAAGGAAGGAGTCATATGAATAGTATTTCATTTATCATAGTAAACATTAACCTCCTTACTTGCATACTTTCAACAACCTCTCCTTTTAATTGAAAAGAATAAAAGACAATGCACTTAGAAAGAAATGAAAATCATTACTAACCAAGGCATTTAAGGCAAGGGATGTAAGAGAATAATTACTATTTTGTGGAAACACCTAAAGTGTTTTCTTTAAGCACCCCCTTCTTTGATGGCCTAGTGATGAAACTAGTTATTCCCTAAGCAACACACAAATGTGCACCCAAACATCTCCTATTTTCATAGAATGGTGAAATATTTTTTAAAAATTAACAAATGCACACAACTCCATTAAACAAACATTTAGTGCTTTGTTAAAGACAAATTAAAACCAAAAGTTTAAATTAAGGAACCAAGATTGAATTTACACCCACAAGTAATAGGTCTTGTTCCTAAATACTTCATGTTTTCCCAATAAACATTAATTATTGCTTTAGTAAACCCCTTCAATACTTATAAATACTTATAATAAAGCTACTTCGTCCCAACAAAAAATGAAAGCAAAAATAAGAATGCTTGAAGATTATTTGCCTAATGCACTTTCGTTTACTGTTCTAAGATAAGCTAATAAAAATTCAAGCATCACATGACTTGGCCTGAACAAAACAATTCTAGCAAGAGTACCTAGTCTTTTAGCCTAATGAGTTTGATCTTCTTTTTAATGAGCCTAGTGGTCCTCTTCATTTCTAATTACAAATTTGAACCCTTCCAAAAATGCACACAAAAATCAACTAAATAGTCCATTAATTATTTTTCCAAATTTTTAAGTTAGATGAACTTGCATACAAACTTGAATATTTTATACACATTTTTGTACAAGGCACATCTCCACATTATCATTCAATGAACCCACTACCAAACTACTTGTGGTCCACAACCATTAGAAGGAATCTTGTCCATTCGAACCCATTCATTTGCAACTTATGTCTAAATCAACTATTTTTACAACTACTAATGCGATTGTCTTTTGTGGCACATGGTAAAAATGACTTGTAATCATATATTTGACTACAAAGTGATTTAAAATTGCACATGCAATTACAACATTTTGACTAATTTGGATGGAAATGAAGCTGAAAAATGCATTTATATCATCCATTTTTAGTGTTTGGGCAAAAATAAATAAGAATTTAGTTGTTTTTATGACTCATGTTGTGGTTCATGGGCCACTAGACACCACATGGCATTTTATTCAACTTGAATTATGACTATAGATCTTAATTGTAAACATATATGTAAATAAATGTGAAAAACATAAGAGCTGGCAAATGAAATTACAAGATTTAGTGGTCTATTTTTTTCCCTTGGTGTTTTTTAATGAACTACATGTTAAATGTGTGATAGGGTTTAGTAGGTTTGTGAAAATTTCATGGGACCAATCAAAATGGTAGAAATGAACCATTATAATTTGCAATTTTAAACATAATAAGATTTTTTGTAGGTGTGAACAAGTTTTTTTCCTAAACATTAGATAGGATTATTGGATTGTTGATTTGATTTTTTTAAAAATATTTTGAATGAATCTAAACAATTCATTGTAGTTGTCATTTAAATTAGATATGGTTTCTACACATTACTTGAAAGTGCACTTCATTTCAAGTTGTTAATTGTGAGTTAGAACCAAGTGCCATTGATTCACAAAAAGATTTAACCAAATTTGGCTAAAAGTCAAAATGAAATGAAATTTTTTGTATCATCCTTTCATATTGTTTGGCTACCTACTTTAACCATGTATAAAAAATCTAACAATTTTTCAGAAATTTCAATCAAATTCTAACTCCTAAAAATCTCCCAAAAATATGCCATTAACACTTTTAAATTTTTATTTAATTAGGGGCTATAGAAAAAAAATTGGGGAAAAAAATTGGTTCTAATGGTGGTTGTTTAGGATATCATACTACTCCACACAAAAAACATGCACTAGTCTAGTGCATTTGGCCATATAATTAATTTAATGTATGGTTTAAGTTATAGGGTAAGTAATTAATTAGAATTAAGTAATAGGTTATAGGTAACAATTAGTAAATAGGATAAATAGTAAGTAGTATTTAAATGGACTATATAACATGTAGTATGCATTTTATTGTGTTGATATGTGACAGTGTTTTTGTATTATTTAATTAATTAGATAAGTGAGGTTGTAGGTAGTAAATAGAATAGGTAATAAATATATAATATGTAGGTTAAATAAAAGACATTTTATGGTGTGGATATGTCAATGTTTTTGAATTAATTAATTATGTTAAGTATGTTTAATTAATTAATTAAATCAAAGCCTAGGTAATAGTAGTTATAACTTAATTAGGTAGACTAAGTAGTAGGTAATAAATAGGTTAAATAGTAGATATTCTATTGTGTGAATATGTGAAAATTCTTTTATGCACATGATAAAGGATGTGATATTATAAAACCACCCAACACCAAACACAAGCTTACACACAACACTTCCAATATCTTCCTCATCCTTTAACCAAATTGAATAATTTTAGGTCATTGGAAGCACAAATTGGAAAAGGACTACATATAATCTCTAAACACCAAACTCAAGGAGCAAGGAAAAAAACACAAGAAAAAAAGGAAGAAAACTATGATATTTTTAATCAAAAGTTTTAAAGAAAAACTTTTGACCCTCTTTAGTTTCAAACCCCATATCTTTTTCATTTTTAGTCAATTTTGATTGATATAAAAACCTATAAGTGTGCCAACTAGAGATTCACAAAACCTCTTTGTAATCCAAAGGCAAAGGAACAATGACCAAAAAATTTAACCTCAAAATCTAAAATTGATTTAAGAAATCTACCATAAAACATTAACCCCCTTACACAAAACAACTCATTTTTTGACCAAATTGAGTGTTTTATGTGCCATTGAAAGTGCTAAATTGAAGGCTACAAATGTTCTTTGATTGTCAAAAGCCAATGAATGCTTTTAAAAAAGACAACCTCTTGTAAATTCTTAAATGTATGGTGATCAGTTTGTCTTTCTTAAAGTTACATAGTGTTGTGGTTTCCCTTTCATTATGATTTATCCCATTTCATTTATTGACAAATTCAATTTTATAAAATATATAGTTAGGTGAAAGAATGAACTTTTAATGGTTTACACTTTGAACATTCAAAATGCATGGACCATATGCAATGAACCAATTAAAGAAGCTTATACCAAATAAATGTAGGATTCTACCTACCTACTTAAACCTATTTACACCATGTACCTATACTAAGTCTAAGTACCTACTTACCTATCTACTTACCCATCTATCTACCTACCTACCTTATGTTTGTTTACCTATTTTAACCTAGCCTACATTAAAAAAATTGCCTACCCCAACTTAACCTAGCCTCCAGGTAGTTGTCATGATGATATTATTTGTTGTTATAAAAATTTAGATTATTATTTATTACCACATGTACATCATTTAGTGGACAATCTTTATCCAAGTCTAATGGACAAATTTTTGGCACATGTATACATCCTAACTTTTTGTCATATGTGACTATACATTTTAATAGTAAATGTAATTGTGAATGGTCATGCCACATAAGCATATATATGCAACTACACATTTTAGTCATAAAACCAATTGCAAATAACCATGTTATGTCAAATGGATGAAAAGTTGATGTTAGTTGCATATTATTGATGTGATTGTGTTTTCAACTAGGTGTCATGGATTGTATGTGACTTGTCCAAGATGACTAGACATTGTAACAAGTCACATATGTCATTTATAACTAAAAATCGGTTGTTATTTTGCAAATTTCTTGTAGTGGGCGCATTTATTGCACTTTCAATTCATTAGATATGGGATGATTTATTGAACAAATATTATAAGTTGAAATGAATTGTGCGCAAGCATGACAACAACCCTTAATTTTTAGATGTGTTAAATGTGCACAAGTCTTAACATGATTTACTTGTATTTCATGTTTTTGATTAGCACCCTCAAGTTGAGATCTTTTTGAACTTTGCAAGGAATAAAAAACTTTTCATGTTAATGCATTATATTAGTGCCTCCCCATGTTCACTCTTTGTCTACATATCACAATTTACTTAATGCCACCCACACAACATTGCTAATGTGTTTGTAATCATAGCCACTAGGCTTCCACATTTTGAACCCCAAACATCAAAATTTTGGAACACAACAATTACAAGTTTTTAAATAATTCCAATAATTTAATCCAAAATCCATCATGTGCATCCAACCTTCAATGCACTCAAAGCTAAGATGCTAACTTACTTTCATTTCAAACTCTTCAAGAACATAACACATGTTGGAAATTTTAGTGGAAAAGACAATTGGAATAGCCTTAGCCCTTTAGCTCTATTGATTGAAAAATTTCTTCTCAAATTGAAACATTGTCAACTTGAAACTTGCACACATGCACAAACTTGTTTACCATTTAAACTTGGAAAAACAACATAGTAGATTCAAAGCTCAAATGTTGTTATATTCAGAGGTGTTTACAAATGTTGAGCAATTTTTAACTTTGCACAACTTTGCAATTTTACAACTCTAAATAAACTACAACAAGGAAGATTTAAAAACAACAACCTCTACATAATTGAGAGCTTAAATGATTTATTTAAGCTCTTCTTCATGCAATTCCTACATCTAAACTTCATTCCTTCAAGTTTTAGTTGGCTTCTAATTGGTGAACTACTTAGCAAATTTTGTGATGTCAAAATTTATTATGTAAAATTTTCTTCACAACTCCAAGCTCAACAAGTTTATTGTACATGAAATAAGTGTTTTAAGGTTCAATGAAAGTGTCCATGACTAATTAAGAAAAAAAAACCATTGCATGTGAGGTAAGTCACATGTGTGCTTTGGTGCAATTGGGAAACCTATCAATTTGCTTGAATTCTCTTACAAAATTTTAAACAAATTCAGCTTTTAATTAGTCCAACCTTCATTTGTTCAATTGATGTCACCAATCCACCAATTGTTTGCCATGTGATTCATAAAAAAACCACATGTGTCATTCTTGCGTAAACACAACATCTTTGTACTATGTGGCTCCTTTTTAACATGTTTTCACTCAATTGGACAATAGCCTTGTCCCTTCTTGGTCACTAACTAAACTAGTTATAACCCTTGATACCAATTACCTAAGTAAGGGAAGCCATGTAACCTTTCACCCCAAGAATCTTGCATTGAAATATGCACAAGTGTGGGGAATGATCAATTCACGACTTGTACACTACATTGGATTGTTGAACAAGCCACACATTTCCCACATTTCCTACCCCATGATGGTTTAGGAACAATATTCCAATAGCAAGAATGAATCACATATGCAACCTCAAACAACACAAAGTGGGAATGAACTTTTCATACAATGCAAATTCTCACATTTGTAATTCCCATTTGAAAATTACAAAAAAAATTAAAAAATTGGTGATCCAACATGATTTCATGTGTGTTGATGGCACAACATTACACCACCTTTGGGGTACAAGTATTCAAACTTATTAACATAGGTGGTGCCAAGTCGCCAAAAAAACTTAATGAAAATTGAAATCATGCACAACACCTTCGGCACAACATAGAAACCCTCCAAAAACTTTGGTTTCCAAATGGAATGAAATATCCATACACATAGCCACCTCTCCAAAAACCCTATAAAGCAAACGATGTCCAATTCGAACACCATATGTGGGAGATATGAATTTCCAAAAAAATCCCACCCCCTTCAGCCCCCTTAAGTGGTTTTTTTAATTTTCCTCATATCACTTCAAGTCATGACATGAAATGATCTCATCCAACTATGGGCACCAAAATGTTCAACATCGTTTTTTGCTTTTAAATAAATTTATTATCTATCTAATCATTAGGACCATTATTTTATTATTGGTCAAATGAAAATAATGGATGGACAAACAAATACATTCATATTATGAATGAAGAAAAATGAAACCCATTTGGATGAAAAAGTAAAAAAGTGAAATAAATAAATCTCAAAACATCCCAAATTTTTTTTAATAACACATCTGACATACTTTAGGTTTGGATTGGTCCTGAACCTAATTAGGATTATCATCCTAATTATAATCCTAATTTAGGTTTGAGAGGATTATCATCCTCTCAAACCTTAGGCTCTGAAATTGCAAAAAAATGAAAAGTACAAAGGGGAGGTCTGGATTGGACCCCCATCCCCCTTTATCTCAAGCCTAGCCCGAGTCATGCAAACCTCTCAAGTTCAAATGAAGTTCAGAGATTTTCAAACATCGCTAACAATGGCAAGTGCCAAACTCCACCCTACCTTGGACTCCCACTCACTTCCTTTCTCCTCTTGCTACACAACCCCCTCCCCCCGCAAAGGAACCTTTGCTACTAACAAAGGCCAACCACGTAGGTTCCTTTCATTTGGCAATGGTGGTGGTGGTTATGTTGTTGTTGTTGCCACCACTATTGTATTAAGGTGCTCTCCACCTAATGTAGTGGGGAAAAAAAAACAATAACAACAACAAACTTATGTTTTAAAATCTCAAATCACCAAAAGTGATTTGAGAACACACAACTTGAATTATATTTCAAACACGAAATATTTCAAACCTAGTTCACAACTGAATTAGTTTTGAGCTATAACACATTTAATTACAGGAATCCAACTTAGGACTACATTAATTATGACTCTACTAACTAGGCAGTTAAATTAACAATGTTGTTTACACATTGTTGCTACCAAGGAGCTATGGGATAGTGGTAAGCCAAGATAAGAACCTTGCCTATAAGTAAAGGTTATGAGATCAAACACCACCCATGTGATTCAACATGTAGAATTTTTGGCCATAGTGTGAGACCCTAAAAATGGGTATTGCAACAGCTCTTGCAACACCACCAACATAAGTATTGCAAAAGTCTTCACCCAAAAAAAAAAAATCTAAAGCATGGGAACAAAGTAATCAATCTCATCACCATCTTCTGTCCAAATAACTTCCCAATGTGGTTGGGATTGTGCCCTGGCCAGTAAGTTGGGTCCTGATCTCCACAAAGAAACAAGTCCTCCCCTTGGACTGAGTATCTCTGAGGATACTCCATGGACTTTAAGTTTCTTCCTTCAGGTACTATTATAGAGCAGATCCACCCACACACAATATGTAGACGTCCACCAGTGTCCAGTTAAACAAAACAGTAGAGTCATTTGACTAGTTCTCGATCATTAGCCAAAGTTGTTTGTATATTTGTAAGGGTTCCTGTAGTTGGTATTCATGTTGAAACCCTGCCAAACTTCATAAGAAGAAAGCACCCAAGAAAGAGAGAGAAGAAGAAACAAGGGACAAGGACCAAAGTCCAGGCAGGCAAACAGCCCAAACAGAG
>Ga0209208_10000416_pt1 | contig 54501 bp, 43 predicted proteins | sample S1TSphfallax_3_FD_187694 | JGI IMG/M metagenome (GOLD analysis project Ga0209208, IMG submission 187694) | Host-associated microbial communities from peat moss isolated from Minnesota, USA - S1T2_Fd - Sphagnum fallax MG (SPAdes) (version 2) | ecosystem: Host-associated > Plants > Peat moss >... | reverse complement strand
GGTGCGGTGGAGGCGGCGGAGCGTGCGGGGGCAGAGGGGCGGGCTGAAGCGGCGGGCCGTGCACGGGTGGAGGGGCGGGCTGAGGTGACGGAGCCGGCGACGCCGGTGGGGCGGCGTCTGTTGCTGGTGAGCTTCGAGAATGATCTGGATTCGCTGAAGTTGGCACTGAAGCATCCGGCGTGGTTCAAGCATCTGCGCCATGCGGCGCCACGACGGTTGCTGGCGGATGGTTATTGGCTGAGTCCGTCCGGTGCAATGGAGTGGCGGCTGCTCCGCGGCGATTTCAGGGCGACGCAGACAGCGGCAGCGCCACCGGACTTGATTTTCTTCGACCCGTTCTCTTATCGGACCGACAGTGACTTGTGGACCTTGGGGGCGTTTCGGGAATTGGCAAAGATTTGTTCTACTCACGCAGTGGAATTGTTGACGTATTCGTATTCAACCAGTGTGCGGGCGGCCTTGTTGGCGGCGGGCTTCTTCGTGGCGCGTGGACGGGGCACGGGCCCGAAGGCGGAGACCACCATCGCACTGTCGCCACTGGCGGCGGCGGGTGCGCATGGTCGTGAGTTGCTGGGAGCTGAGTTCTTGGCGAAATGGCAGCGCAGTGACGCGCAGGCGCCGTTGGGGGTGGAGCCCGGCGATGAGTCGTGGCGGGCGGCGGTGCAGGGGCATCCGCAGTTTTCGCAATTGGTGAATCTTGGCAAAAACGTCAATTAGTTCGCTTGACGTGGGTGGAGCGGATCGCGGATAAAGAAGCTCGTCGGCGGAAGGGGGTTGGCGGAAAACTGCGTTAGTGAAAGAACACTCTCCTTGACTTAAGCAGAGGTATGACGCCAAGGCTCAATCGTCGAGTCCGAGCCCTTTGAGGATCCGGGGTGCATGTTTCGCCACGCGCGCGCTGCGAGTCGCCGATTGCTTGGCGCCTGCAAAATGCAGCAGATATCCTTTCTGCCTTCCCGGAGTGAGTGCATGGAAGGCTTCGGCCAGATGCGGGTCATCATCCATGCGTTGTTGAAATTCTGCGGGTACCGCGAATTGGGCCACCCCTTTCATCGCCACCTTGGCGCCTGATTTCTCAACGGCGATGGCCTCCCGGATATAGGCCTTGACCGCCGATCTTTGCTCGTTGATCTCCTTCAGAGAAGCGAACCGGATTTGTCTCGCGGACTGCACATTCTTGGTTTGCTGAACCAGGATGCCCTTGGGGTCCTTGAGCAAGGCGCCCTTCATGAACAGCAGAGCGCAATAATTCTTGAATCCGTGGATCAAGACGACTTTGCCGCCTTCATGATCGTAGCAAGCCTGGCCCCACTTGAGTTCTTCATTGAGGCCCGACGCAAGGCAGAGTTCGCGTAGGGCGGCATATTCGACGCTCCAGCGAGTTTCCTTGGCGTGAACCTTGGTGACGAGTGGATTCATGAGGATAGGATGCCATGCCGTGCGAGCCGTCCGCAGCGCCGAGGGGACGGTTGAATGTCGCATCCGGATATGCGAAGACGCAAATGGACACGTTGCCGCGGAAACGTGCCTCAGCGTGTCACCAGCACCCGGCAAGATCAGTCTCGCTTCTAATCCATGGGGACCCCATTTGCCGCGGTAAGCTTGGAGTCATGTTCCGCGTGACCGTATGTTGCGAAGGTATTGCGGCGAAGGATTGGCCAGCTGCATTGGCCGATGTTGCAAAAGAATTCATATCGCGACCGTGGAACAGAATCTTTGACTGCCGTTGGGAGGGCGACACTCTTGTGTTGGTGGCGGACAGCGATATGGACGACGACGGTGAAGCTCTCGCTGGCGAATTTTCAGACACCATCGCCGCTTATGCGCCAGGAACGCCGGGGTATCGGGTGCGCATTCTTTCGGTTACGGTGCCCGACGCTCCGTCGTCGGAATCAGGCTGCTGACGGCCAACTGCGGTCCCCGCACTCGGCGAAGTCATCGCCCGGGAGCGGTCATTCGCAACCTAAGATGTGTTTTTTTCGCCATTGATCTCCGTAAGCACTTACGGATAGTATTCCGCCATGGCGAAATCTAAAAACTCGCTCCATCACTATGGAACATTATTGCTCGCGTCGCGAATGCGAAAGATCAGCGAGGCCATGTATGCCGGCGTTGACGCCGTATATCGCGAGCAGGGCGTTGACCTATCATCCAGTTGCTTTGCAGTCCTGTTTTTGCTGCGTGACGGCGGCCGCCTTGGTATATCCGAATTGGCGCGAGATCTCGGGCAGAGTCACCCAGCCGTTAGTCAGATGAGCAGGAAGTTGATTCGCGCCCAGGTCGTGCGCGAGTGGCCGGACCCGAGGGATGATCGCCGGCGACTAATGAGCCTCTCGCCAAAGGGAGTCGCGTTGATGAGACGACTCGTTCCGGTCTGGAACGCCATATCCGCTGCAGTAGAAGAGATTAAGGCAACTTTGCCGTTATCTGAAGCTCTAACAAGCGTCGATCAAGCGCTCACGGAGCGCTCCTTTTCCCAACGAATCAACGCCCACCTCCACCAGGCCGATGCCTCGTCGGTAAAAATAATTCCATTCTAGCGGCGGTATGGACCTGATTTCAAACGTCTCAATCTCGAGTGGCTGCAGAAATACTTCACTGTCGAGCCGATTGATAAGACGGTGTTGTCCCACCCCGCCGAAATCATTAAAAAAGGGGGATCTATCCTTTTTGCACGGATAAGCAAAAAAATAGTCGGCACATGCGCTCTGCTTAAGGAAAGTGATTCGCGCTATGAGCTTTCCAAGATGGCAGTTACCGAAAGCTATCAAGGTCTCGGGATCGGGAGGCGCCTGCTCGAATCGGCGATCAAAACCTTCGCTGTAACCGCAAACGGTGAACTCTTTCTCGAAACAAACAGCGCATTATCGCCGGCCATTCGCCTCTATGAATCTGTTGGCTTTGTTCATACTAAACGACCAACCGGCCCGTCACACTACGAGCGCGCCGATGTATATATGGTTTATCAAGGAGCGTTTCACAAATAAGAATGGCGGTTCCAGATCGGCCATTCGCCACCGGCTGCTCCGGGTCGTGACCTGCATTCCGACGAACATTAGCAGCTAATCTGATTATGGAAACCTTGGGCATCGCGTTGTACCTAATAGGAGGTGTCGTCGGGGCACCAGTATTTTGCTATGTATTGGTCAAGCTTGTCCGTCCACGTAAGGCCATCGCCTCCTGGCTATTTACATCCGCAGTGACCATGGTTTTGTTGTTTACGGTGGAGCTTCTCATGGTGTCTATCAGCGGGGTTCTGGGGACGCGCGCGCTCATTGGTCCCGCTTTCTTTCCGTTGCATGCCTTGCTGACGCTTGGCCTTGCTCCCGCCTGCGCCTGCGCGTTACTGCTTGGCAAGCGCAGCATAGCCCGTTGGTGGCCCGTGGCAGCAGCCCTCTGCTGGTTCATTGGAGCCGCTGCCATTTTCTACCAGTACGATGTAGCGGAAACGTTATACGGAATCGATGGCATTGGAGGCCCTTACACATGACCGTAGAGATGAGTTGGACCACCGGGAAGCTGCCGCTCACGACTGGCGGTTCAGGGTCGGGTGCGGGCGGTCAAGGCCAGGTGACGCCCTCCTGGGCAGCAGTCGGCCAAGACCGGTCGTTGGCCGGGCATAACTAATCTGGCGGTAGCCGACATTCTGCGTCTAGAATGGATGCCACCGGACGATCGATTTCGGGGGCACGAGGATGCAATCAGCGACTGCCAACGCTGGGAGAAAATGATTTTGCTGGAGCAGCCAGTGACACCGCCCGACCCACCGAAGCTCATCTACGCTCTTGCTTTTGAAACGCTAATTTTAGGCTTCCTTGTGGTCGCCGCTGGTATTTGGTTGGGCGCGCTTGGCAACGGCATGGGTATTCTTTCGGTCTGCGGTGCCTGTGTTTTGATGATACTGAAAATCCGCAGCGTATCGACGCGTGTTACCGAGGTGGGCGTCTCGCAGTTGACGTTGCGTGGTCGCGTGCACTTGTCGTGGCACGAAGTTACTCAGGTAACAAGAGCGCCTCTGTCTTTGACGTTGGTCGGCACCAATAGGCGGGTGGTCGTTTCACTGGAGGAATTTGCGGATAGCGCTGCCGTAATATCGTATGTGGAATCACATATCCCCTCGAATCTTCCGAGCGATTGAGGTAGAGCTCGACGCCCTGTTTGTAGAACCAGCAATGTGGCGACAAGGGATCGGAAAGCGACTAATTGAGCGCTGCGAGGAGGCTGCACGTTCACTTGGATCAAGCGGGCTGCAAGTTGTTGGTAACCCGCATGCGCAGAGGTTTTATATCGCTGGTGGCTTCAAGGCCATCGGTGTTTCGGCGACACGTTTTGGCGAATGTGTTTTGTACCGACGAGCACTAGATTGACTGCTGGATATAAATGCGCATATTATGCGCATATAGGTTATTTTCTGGAGGATCAGCCAATGAAAGCCAATCTCGAGTCAGGGTCGAGAAAGCGCCCGGTCAATTTGACTCTCAGCGAAGACTTGGTAAGCCAAGCCAAATCTTTGACCGACAATCTCTCCGGCGTGGTGGAATTGTTGCTCACGGAGTACGTGACCCGAGAGCAGAGGGAACGGTTGCAAAGGTCGAAGACCGTCGAAGCGGCGGTTGCTTCATGGAACAAATTCAATTCTAAGTCCAGCTCCATCGCGGACGAATACACGACGCTTTAATGCCACAGTTTGAGGTCCACCGCAATTCCGGCCGGCATCGGGACACTATTCCGTTTGTCGTCGTGGTCCAGTCTGCGCAGTTCGATTCCTATCGGCGCCGTGTGGTCGTTCCCTTGGTACGATCCTCAGCGATTGGAAAGATTGATTATGCAGCATTCAATCCGACCTTCAAGATTCGTGGTACCTCGGTTGTACTGCATCCCCTGGAGATAGTTTCGGTGTCCGTGGATCAGCTCGGCGAAATTGTGGGATCTTTGAGCGATGAGAGTGAGTTGATTGTCGCGGCGTTGGACGAACTCCTCTCGCGTGCCTGGAAATAGATTCGGTTCCCGAAAGCTGCCGGTCGCGGCCGTCCCCTTGGGGTCGAGGGGAGACCCTCGCCGGGTTCCAAGCCGGAGACGGGCGCCGACCGGCGATGAGCAGTCACTCGGGCAGCCAAGCAGGTTTCCAGATAGCTGTCATTCGTGCATCATCGAACGTCGTCAAAGGACTAATTCAAAGTTTCACAAAGAGATTTTGACGTGAGAAACATCAGGGATGGAGCCTGTGCCGGGACACTCTTTTTCGCGCTCGCCGCTAATGCTCCGTGCTACGCAGACGTGAGCGGGGGCCTGGCGGCCTACAAGGCTGGCGACTATGCGAAGGCGCTCAGTGAATAGCAGCCGGCTGCAAGGCAAGGGAATCCTGCTGCAGAGAAGACTCTCGCCCTCATGTATGCGATCGGACAAGGTGTAAAGGAGGACGATGGTCTCGCGATTTCATGGTGGACCAAAGCGGCAGAATCGGGAGACGCCGAAGCCCAATGGCAATTGGGTTTGGAGTACAACTCTGGGGAGCGAATCAAGCGCGACTACCTCCGAGCCGAAACCTGGTATCGGAAAGCGGCAGACCAGGGCTACGGGCCCGCGCAGATGAATCTGGCCAATATGCTGACTGGTGGCTATCCACCTATTGTGCAAGACCGTATCGAGGCAGCTCGCTGGCTGCAACTCGCGGTGGACCAGAACACGATGGGCGCCGCTTCATTGCTGGGCCACTGGTATTCAGCGGGTATTGGTGTCCCGCAAGACGATACCCAAGCCGCCTATTGGTGGCGGCGCGCAGCGGAGTCCAGTCGGCTCGACTTCGACTCTGAAGCGAATCTGGGTCGGAGCTACGAATTGGGTCGTGGCGTTGCCCAGGATTATACGCAGGCTTTCTTCTGGTACCAGAAGGCCGCTTCCATGAGTCCCTTTGCAAAACAAGGTCTGGCGAGGCTGTACGCCGAGGGCCTTGGCACTCAGAAAAACTCCCCACAAGCACTGGCGATTTACAACGACCTTGCAAGGGGTGGATGGCAGGATGCTCAACGCCATCTCGCGGGTATGTATGAGCGAGGTGAGGGCGTTACGAAAAACCTAGTCATCGCCTGCGCTTGGTATACGTTGCTTGCTACGGCCAAATCTCCCGTGGGGCCGGATGCCCGGAGCTTCATTGCCCGTACGGCACCCGCAGACGCTTTAGAAAAATTGGATAAAATCTTTGCTGATGACGCGCGAGATGCGAAAGCCAGTGCGGATCGGGTTGCTCAAGAACTCACGTCCGAGCAACTCGATGAAGCCCAGAAGCTCGCATTGGCTTGGAGGCCCGGCGAGCTGATCACCGCCTCCACGTCTGACGGTTCCTCCCCGCGAGAATGATCGTTCTTGGTATAGAAACTGAACTGTCTTGCCCTCAAGCCGTCGCTCGCGGCCGACAACTGTGGGTCGACAGCAAAATTTCCACAACCAATTTCCGCGAGGAAGTCCCTCGACGGTCTGGCGGATGTCGTTGCTCAATTGCTACTGTGACCGACAATCGCGCTCCGCCTCAAGAGCGGTCAAGGCGAGGCTGCGGCACAGGTCGCGCCGGTCACCGCGGGCAGTATGCGATCGACCAGTGCCCTGGTGGGCGCCTCGTCGTGGATGATTTCCCACCCGGTGAAGGTCACGATCATGTTTTCCTCTGGGAAAACCATCAAGCGCTGGCCGCCGAAGCCGCGGCCCATCCAAATGTACTTGCCTTTTTCCGTGCGCGGATAGAGCCACCACTTATAGCCATAGTCGAACGGTCCGGAGGCTTTCACGAAGGGCGTCAGAGATTGGGCGACCCAGTCCTTGGAGATGATCTGCTTGCCTTCCCACAGCCCTCCGTGCAGGTAGAGGTAGCCGAGCTTGGCAAGATCCGCTCCGGTCACATAGAGGCCGCCTTCGGTGTCGACGAGGCCGAGATAGGTGCGCTTCCAGTGCTGTCGAATGCCCAACGGGGCAAATAGAAACTTCTCGCCATAGGCTTCGATGTCCTGACCGGTCTCCTGTTTGAAAATGTAGGCCAGAAGTTCGGTTGCGCCACTGCTGTAATTGAACAGAGTGCCGGGCTCGACGGCCATGGGTTTGTCGATCACGTATTGAACCCAGTCATCGGTGGCCTCCATGAGACTCGAATCGCTGCGAGGATCGTCATAGGGTACGTCCTCATCCCATGCGAGCCCGGTGGTCATGGTGAGCACGTCCTTGAGGGTCATGCGGCGCTTGCGATCGTCGACATTCTTGACCTTGGCCACGTCGAAGTACTTGAGCACGGGCGTATCGACGCCGGCCTTGAAGTCCCCTCGCGTCATGGCAATGCCGATGATGGCCGAGGTGAACGTCTTGCTGATCGACTGCATGCTGTGCAGGTCGGTGCCGTGGTAATAGGGGTGCCAAGTCGGATCGAAGTAGTTGTAGCGTCCGGTGAGGCGGGCGTTCAGCGGGCCCTTCTCGTGAGCCTCCTTGCCGTAGATCTGGCCGTAGTCGTGGGGATACTTGCGGTCGAACACTTCCTCGCCGCAGCGAAAAACCTGGAAACTGTCGACCAGGGAATACTTGCCGGCGGCAAGATCGGTGTCGAAGGCGGCGAGGGTCTTCTCGTCGAGACCGACGCTCGCGGGAGTCGCTTGGGGCCAACCGTGGGTCGGCCAGGTCACGGTCGCCGCGGCGACGACTCCCGCCGGAACGAGAATCATGAGGATCGCCATGCGCCATGCCGATTGCCTCATAACCCACCTCCAGAGAAATAACACTTATCCACAGGACGTTGCCGCGGGAACGGCGTGGCGGTAATGTGCGGCGATGAGTCTTGGCGTGCGGCTGGGCTCGGGCGATGCTTCATAGCGGCTCGACGACAACGGCGGTTCCATAGCAAAGCACCTCGGCGGCACCCACCATGGGGCCTGTGTCATAGCGGATACCGACCACGGCATTCGCACCCAGTTTGCGTGCGTGCGCGACCATCAGCTGAAAGGATTCCTCACGCGCGGATTCACAAAGATCCGCGAATATCCCCACTCTTCCGCCGAGAAGCGTTCGCAGGCCTCCCAAGATGCTCAACGGGAGGGCCCGGGTGCGGACCGTGATGCCGCGGACGACGCCAATGGATTTCGTGATGCGAAAGCCACTCAGCTCGAAAGTCGTCGCGGTTTGCATCGGGCAAGTTTACTGCATTCAACGCAGGGATCGCTTGGCGCATGCGGTGGCAAGTTCATCGTTGCTGCAAGGCCGTCGCCACGGCGGCAAAAAATGCATCGTCGTAGCCGGATTCGTCGAGTGCGTCATCGACCGGCTTGGGGCGGGCGGAGAGCACGACGATGGCGAGATGCTCGCGCGGGTTGATGTACATGTACTGGCCGAAAATACCGACCGCTTCGAATGCCCCGGCGTGGATGGGTACCGATTGCGGCGGGATCCACCACATGTAGCCATAGTCCACCGTCTTGCCGCCGATCACATGGGGTGCGCCCGCTTCTTTGAACCAACCCGCCGGAACGAGGGACCGGCCATTTAATTGGCCACCGGCCGCGGCGATCAACGCGAATCGGCCGAAGTCGCGCAAGGTGGCTTCGAGACCGCTGCCGGCCCAGACCATTCCGTTGGGCCCATCGGCCCACCACTTGGCGTCCTTCTCCATGCCCGCCGGCGCCCAAATTTTCTGCGATAAATAATCCGACAACGGTCGGTGGGTGGCCCCTTCGATAACGGCGCCGAGCACGAAGGTTTCGCCGGTGCTGTAGTTCCACACCGTTCCCGGCGCGGCCGCCCGCGGCAACGAGCCCATGTAACGCAGCACCTCGCCAGGCTTGCCGGCGATCTGCAATTCCAGGACCTTGCGGCGATCGGACCTGGGGTCGGTATAGGTCTCATTCCAGGCGACGCCGGAGCTCATGGTGAGTATCTGACGGATACTGACGCCGTCATACGCGCTGCCTTTGAGTGCGGGCACATAGCGCACCACGGGGTCATCGAGGCTCGATATCGAGCCATCGGTCAGCGCACTGCCGACCAACGTCGAGGCGACCGACTTGGCCATGGAGAACGAAATCCAACGGGTGTCCGGACCGATCCCGAGTTCATAGTCCTCGAAGGCGATCTCGCCGTCCTTGAGCACGAGCATGCCGGCGACTCGGTTGCTGGCCAGGTAGTCGTAGAGATCAAAGCGCCGTCCGCCGACCGCGAAGTGAAGCTTTGGGAATGGGCTGGCCCGTCGGGGCAGGGGTTGCGAGTACGCTCCGCGATGCACGACCCGGACCGGCTGCAGGGTGTCCGCGTGCGCGAAAGTATTTACTTCCATCCCCGGCAGCATGGTGCCGTCATATAGCTCCCGCAGCCCTGCTACTTGAGGGGTGGCGGCTTGTGCACTCAAGGAGAGTGAGACCAAGATGGACGCCAACAGACGGCGCGGACTCGTGAACATAGCGGGTGCTTTAAGATAGCATGACGCATGCACATGAAGTTTTTGCTCGCCGCGGCGTTGACGGTCGCCGCCGCGTTGAATGCCCCGCGGTCCGCCTTTGCATCGCCGCCGGCTGTGCACGACTTCAAGAGGGTCGCCATCGCGCCGGACGGGCGGCATGTGGCAGCAATCGAGACGCAGGACGATGGCAGCGACAGCGATGCGCCCGCGTTGCTCGTCATTCGCGATTTGAAAGGCGGCGCCGTCACCGTGCCGCTTCCCTGCACAGCGGGTCCCGAATGCAAGGTCGACTCGCCCGTCTGGAGCAGCGACGGCCGGCTGTCCTTCCTGGTGTCGCAGCCGAAGGGGGGGGTGACGACCATCGAGACGCGGGAACCCGCGACCGGCGAGGTGCACCAGGTGCTGAGCTTTGAGGGGACGTTGGACCGCTTGCGCTATGGACCCGGCAACCGGCTCGCCGTGCTGGCGACTCCGAAGGCACACAAGCAGGTGGGACGTGCCGAGGCGGGTGCTCCATTGGTTGGGGATATCGGTGGCGTAGTCGACGAGCAGCGTATCGCTCTGCTCGAGGACGGGGCACTGCGGTTCGTCTCGCCGCCTGAACTGTACGTGTATGAATATGATTTTCTGCCGGGTGGCCGCTTCGTGGGGACGGCGGCCGAGGGTGACGGCGACAGCCAGTGGTGGGTGGCCAAGCTCTACGTGTTCGACCAGGGCGGCGCGCGGGTGGTGTTCGCACCCGGGGCGCGCGAGCAATTGGCAGAGCCTGCCGCATCGCCGGACGGTAAGCGGGTGGCGTTCATTGGGGGTTGGATGAGCGATTTCGGCTCCACCGGCGGCGATGCTTTCGTGCTGCGTCTCGATCAGCCGGCGGCGACACCGGTGAATCTCACACCGGGATTGCAGGCCACCGTGACGGCGCTCGACTGGCGGTGTGGCGTCGGACTCACCGGCCTGTTGCTCGCCGGCGATACGGTGTCGGTCAACCGGCTGGATGCAGCGGGCTCCAAGCCTCTCTGGTCGGGCACCGAGTCGCTCGGTGGCGGGATGGACGGCGGGTTGTCCTGCGGCCCGCACGGCATCGCTGCGGTGACCTCGAGTTTTAAAGATCGTCCCGAGATCGTGGTGGGTGGGATGGGGCATTGGCAGCCGATCACCCACGATAATGACGGCATCGCGACCACGTTCAGCGCACGTTCGGTGAGTTGGCACAATGACGGCTTCGATATCCAGGGCTGGCTGCTGCAGCCGACGGCCGGCACATCCGGGACGCCTGGCACCCCCGGCGCGCCTGGCACCTCCGGCGCGCCCGGCAGCAAGCGCCCCCTGGTGGTGCTGGTGCACGGTGGACCGGAGGCGGCCGTGACCAACCGGTTCTTGCCGGCCTCGAGCAACGTGTGGGTGTTGCTCGAGGCGGGATGGAGCGTCTTCGAGCCGAACTACCGCGGCAGCTTCGGTCAAGGGGAGGCATTCGCCGCCGCGAGTATCCAAGATCTGGGCGGCGGCGATTGGCGCGACGTGCTGACCGGGGTGGATGCCGCGCTGAAGGTGGCGCCGATCGACGACTCACGGCTCGGCATCATGGGCGGATCCTATGGCGGGTACATGGCCATGTGGGCCATCACGCAAACCCACCGGTTTCGCGCTGCGGTTGCCCACGCGGGTATCTCAGACTGGCTGTCATTGGAGGGTGAGGCGCCGCAGCCGGGATCGGACCAGGTCAATTTTGGCGGCTCGGTCTACGACGACGCCACGCCCTACCTCAAGGCATCGCCCATCATGCACATGCGCGGGGTTGCCACACCGACCCTCATCACGGTGGGAGAGCGGGACCTGGAATGCCCCATGCCACAGAGCCAAGAGTTCGACACTGCGCTTGTGGCACTCGGTGTGCCGGCCGAGTTTTACGTGTATCCGGGGGAGGGGCATGCGCTGCGCAAGGCGGAAGATCGCGCCGATTTTCGCCGCCGCACCGTCGCCTGGTTTCAACGTTGGTTCACTGCGCCGACCGCGGCGCATTGAAGGCCGCCCGCTGGGCGGTATGGACATCCAGCTGGTGCGCTGCACTAATTCGCCCAGGAAACGGGCGGTTTTCTTGACACCGGGACCTCCGGTTCCTACAATCGCCGGCCTTTGTCGCTGGGCTTTAACTTCCGTGTCGCCCGGCATATTTAAGAAGGGCTCAAGAATCACCGGCCTACCCGCAGGATCTGGCCCGACAACGTATTGTCTTTAAAGGTATTTATGGCGACGACGACCCAATTGATCCGCACCGGCCGCAACGAGCCCGCTTGGAAGTCCAAGGTGCCGGCACTGGCGGCTTCCCCGCAAAAGCGCGGCGTGTGTACGCGTGTCTATACGACGACGCCGAAGAAACCGAATTCGGCCTTGCGCAAGGTGTGCCGGGTACGTCTGACCAATGGGTATGAGGTGTCGAGCTACATCGGCGGCGAGGGCCACAATTTGCAGGAACACTCGGTGGTCCTGATCCGCGGTGGCCGTGTGAAGGATCTGCCGGGCGTCCGTTACCACACGGTGCGCGGCGCGCTGGATTGCGCGGGCGTCAGCGATCGCCGGCAAGGCCGCTCGAAGTACGGTGCCAAGCGCCCGAAGAAATAGCCCGCCGCCAAATAGAAAAGCCCCCCGAATTTAAAGAAGCAGGTTTTCCATGTCCCGTAGAGCAGCAGCCCCCCACCGCACCATCCTTCCCGATCCCAAGTTCGGGAACGACATGTTGGCGAAGTTCATCAACATGGTCATGGAGCGTGGCAAGAAGTCCGCCGCCGAAAAAATCGTCTATGGCGCCATCGACCGGATCGGCGAGAAAAAGACCGGAGCCGCCGGTGGCGAGGCAATCGCCGTTTTGCAGCAGGCGCTGGACAACGTCAAGCCGGTGGTCGAGGTGAAGTCCCGCCGGGTGGGCGGCGCCACGTATCAGGTGCCCGTGGAAGTACGGGCCAATCGCCGTCAGACGCTTGCCATGCGGTGGGTTATCGAGGCAGCGACCGCGCGCAGTGAAAAGTCGATGGCGCACCGACTGGCCGCCGAACTGTTGGAGGCCGCGGAGAACCGCGGTGCCGCGGTCCGTAAGCGGGAAGATACGCATCGGATGGCCGAGGCCAACAAGGCGTTCGCGCACTATCGCTGGTAGCCGTCGTGCGCTGGAAACGGCGCGGCGCGGCCCCATATACAGTTTGAGGACGGGGTCGCTTCGACCTCGTTAATTGCGGCGCGAAGCGCCTGATATACACATGCCACGTACGACGCCCATCGAACGATATCGAAACATCGGTATCTCAGCGCACATCGACGCGGGAAAGACCACCGCGACGGAGCGCATTCTTTTCTATACGGGCGTGTCCCACAAGATCGGCGAGGTCCATGATGGCGCGGCCGTCATGGACTACATGGAACAGGAGCAGGAGCGCGGCATCACCATCACCGCCGCCGCCACGACCTGCTTCTGGAAGGGGATGGACAAGAGCTTCCCCGAGCACCGGATCAACATCATCGACACGCCGGGCCATGTCGACTTCACCATTGAAGTGGAGCGGAGCCTGCGCGTGCTTGATTCGGCCATCGCGGTGTACTGCGCCGTCTCGGGAGTGCAGCCGCAGTCCGAGACGGTGTGGCGCCAAATGAACAAGTATGGAGTGCCGCGCATTGCCTTCGTCAACAAGATGGACCGCGCCGGAGCCGATTTCCTGCGTTGCGTCGATCAGATCAAGACGCGTTTGCGCGGCACCCCGGTGCCGATCCAGCTCCCCATCGGCGCGGAGGATGGATTCATCGGCGTGGTCGACCTCGTCAAGATGAAGTCCATCTTCTGGGACGACGAAACCCAGGGAATGAAGTTCGAGTACCGGGACATTCCGGCGGAGATGCTGAAGGAATGCCAGGAATGGCGTGCCAAGATGATCGAGGCGGCGGCCGAGGGCGATGAGGAGTTGCTCAACAAGTACCTCGACACCGGCGAGCTTGCCGATGAAGAGATCAAGAAGGGCCTGCGGGAGCGGGCGCTCAAGAACGAGATCTGCCTGGTGACCTGCGGCTCGGCTTTCAAGAACAAGGGCGTGCAGGCGGTGCTGGATGCCGTCGTCGAGTACATGCCGTCGCCCACGGAAGTGCCCCCCGTGAAGGGTCAAAGCGAGCGGGGCGAGATCATGACCCGGAAGCCGGACGATGATGCGCCGTTTTCGGCGTTGGCCTTCAAGATCCTGAATGATCCCTTCGTCGGCAACCTCACGTTCTTCCGTGTGTATTCGGGGACGTTGAATTCGGGCGATCAGGTGTACGTGCCCAACAAGAGCCGCACGGAACGCATCGGTCGCCTGTTGCAGATGCATGCCAGTGAGCGCTCCGAGATCAAGGAAGTGCGCGCCGGCGACATTGCGGCGGCCGTGGGTTTGAAGGACGTGACCACGGGCGACACGCTGTCGGATCCCGACAAGGTCATCATTCTGGAAAAGATGGAATTTCCGGAGCCGGTGATTTCGGTGGCGGTGGAACCGAAAACCAAGGTGGACCAGGAAAAGATGGGCGTGGCGCTGCAGAGGCTGGCGAAGGAGGATCCTTCGTTTCGCGTCCACACCGACCCGGAGTCGGGCCAGACCATCATCTCGGGGATGGGTGAGCTGCATCTGGAAATCATCGTCGACCGCATGAAGCGCGAGTTCAAGGTGGACGCCAATGTCGGCAAGCCGCAGGTGGCGTACCGGGAAACCATTCGTGCCACGGTCGATTCGGAGGGCAAGTTCGTACGCCAATCGGGCGGTCGCGGGCAGTACGGCCACGTGTGGCTCAAGATCGAGCCGCAGGAGACGGGCAAGGGCTACACCTTCGTGAACGGCATCGTCGGCGGCGCCGTGCCGCGGGAATTCATTCCCGCCGTCGACAAGGGCGTGCAAGAGGCCGTACAAACCGGCGTGATCGCGGGCTACCCCATCGTCGATGTCAAGGTGACGCTGTTCGACGGTTCTTATCACGATGTCGATTCGAATGAAATGGCCTTCAAGATCGCAGGCTCCATGGGCTTCAAGGAAGGTTTTCGCAAGGCGAAACCGGTGCTGCTCGAGCCCATCATGAAGGTCGAAGTGGTGACCCCGGAAGACTATTACGGTGACATCGTCGGTGACTTGAATCGCCGCCGCGGCCAGATCATCGGCATGGAAGAGTCGCCCTCGGGCAAGGTGGTCACCGCCGAGGTGCCGCTCGCCGAGATGTTCCAGTATTCGACGTCGATGCGTTCCATGAGCCAGGGTCGCGCGAACTACACCATGGAGTTCGAGAAGTACATGGAAGTGCCGAGCAATGTGGCTGACGCCGTGATGAAGTTCGATTCCTAAGATTCCAAACGCCAATCCAAATTTCTAAGAGGTACATGCCGTGTCGAAGGGTAAGTTTGAGCGAACGAAGCCGCACGTGAACGTGGGGACGATTGGGCATGTGGACCATGGGAAGACGACCCTGACGGCGGCCCTGACGAAGGTCATGGCGGAGAAGTTTGGCGGGGAGTTCAAGGCGTACGACCAGATTGACAAGGCGCCGGAGGAGCGTGCGCGCGGGATCACGATTGCGACGGCGCACGTGGAGTACCAGAGCGAGGCGCGGCACTACGCGCACGTGGACTGTCCTGGGCATGCGGACTACGTGAAGAACATGATCACGGGAGCGGCGCAGATGGACGGGGCGATTTTGGTGGTGTCGGCGGCGGACGGTCCGATGCCGCAGACGCGGGAGCACATTTTGCTGGCGCGGCAGGTGGGGGTGCCGTACATCGTGGTGTTTTTGAACAAGGCGGACATGGTGGACGATGCGGAGTTATTGGAGCTGGTGGAGCTTGAGGTACGGGATTTGTTGTCCTTGTACAAGTTTCCCGGGGACAAGACGCCGATCGTGACGGGCTCGGCGCTGAAGGCGCTTGAAGGGGATGGGAGCGACATTGGGGTACCGGCGGTATTGAAGCTGGTGCAGGCGTTGGACGACTACATTCCGGTGCCGAAGCGTGCGGTGGAAGGGGCGTTTTTGATGCCGGTGGAGGATGTGTTTTCGATTGCGGGCCGCGGCACGGTGGTGACGGGTCGGATTGAGCGCGGGATTGTGAAGATCAACGACGAAGTGGAGATTGTGGGGATTCGGCCGACGGCGAAGACGACGTGCACGGGCGTGGAGATGTTCAGGAAGCTGCTCGATGAGGGGCAGGCGGGGGACAACGTGGGGGTGCTGCTGCGCGGCACGAAGCGCGAGGAAGTGGAGCGCGGTCAGGTGTTGTGCAAGCCGGGGAGCATCACGCCGCACACGAAGTTCGAAGCCGAGGTGTACGTGCTGTCGAAGGAGGAGGGCGGGCGGCACACGCCGTTTTTCAAGGGCTATCGGCCGCAGTTTTACTTTCGCACGACGGACGTGACGGGGGCGGTGGAGTTGCCGGAGGGGACCGAGATGGTGATGCCCGGGGACAACATCAAGATTGTGGTGGAGCTGATTGCGCCGATCGCGATGGAGCAGGGGCTGCGTTTCGCCATCCGTGAGGGCGGTAAAACCGTCGGCGCCGGCGTGGTCGCCAAGGTGATTGCGTAGAGGTTGATTGGTTTTGAATTTACGCGCGTGGCGCGTCTATCTGTCGGGGTCGCATCGACCCCGCTGACAGTTGCGAGAAGCGCTTGACGATCCTAGGGCAGTAGCTCAATTGGCAGAGCGGCGGTCTCCAAAACCGCAGGTTGGGGGTTCGATTCCCTCCTGCCCTGCCAGTTGAGGCAGGGCGAGTGATTGGTGTAGGTCAACAGCGGTAGACATGGCAGAAGTTCAAACATCTCCGGGCGCTTCGCCTAAGGACACCGCACTCATCACGCTGTCGGTCTTCTTGGTCCTGTTCGGCATCGGCGCGTTTTACTGGTACGACGAGTACCCATTGGCGATCCGTATTGGTTTGGTTGTGTTGGGATTGGCGGCGGGCGCGGTGCTGACGTGGTTCAGTTGGTATGGCCGCGAGTTTTGGCAATTTGCCCAGGCTTCGCGGATCGAGTTGCGCAAAGTGGTTTGGCCCACTCGCGACGAGACGGTCAAGACGACGTATGTGGTCTTTATTTTTGCCATTGTAATGGGCTTCTTTTTTTGGGGACTCGATTGGGTTCTCACCTGGCTGACCCGGCTGTTGACTGGTCAGTCTGCTTGACGACGGAGCGCGTATGTCCCTGCGATGGTATGTAGTTCACGCCTATTCGAATTTCGAACACAAGGTCTCCGAGTCTCTCAAGGAGCGCGTTCGGCGCGCGGGTCTCGAGGCCAAATTCGGCGAGATCTTGGTGCCGACCGAGGAAGTTGTCGAAATGCGCGATGGTCAGAAGCGCAAATCCGACCGGAAGTTCTTCCCGGGCTATGTCCTTGTTCAAATGGAGATGGACGAGGACACGTGGCACTTGGTGAAGGAAGTACCCAAGGTGCTGGGCTTCATCGGTGGAACCAGCGACAAGCCTGCCGCGATCACCGACAAGGAGGCCATGTCGATCTTGCGGCGGGTCGAAGAGGGCGTGGACAAGCCGAAGCCGAAGGTGCTTTTCGAGCCTGGCGAGGTGGTGCGTGTGACGGATGGACCTTTCAACGATTTCAACGGCGTCGTCGAGTCGGTCAACTACGAAAAGAACCGGCTGCAGGTGGCGGTCCAAATCCTGGGGCGGTCCACCCCGGTGGAATTGGATTTCTCGCAGGTGGAGAAGGGTTGAATTTAGCTCCGGGCCGCCGCGGCCCGGTAGATTCTGGCGCGCAAGCGCCTAAACAGGGGAGCCTCGGAGTGCCGGGGCGTTCGTACCCACAGGAGCATTGAGCGATGGCGAAAAAGGTTACCGGGTACATCAAGCTGCAGATACCTGCCGGCCAGGCGAATCCGAGCCCACCGGTGGGCCCGGCTCTGGGTCAGCAGGGTGTGAACATCATGGAATTCTGCAAGGCGTTCAACGCGCAGACGCAGGCCTTGGAAAAAGGGTTGCCGACCCCGGTTGTGATCACGGTGTACAGCGATCGCAGCTTCACCTTCATCATGAAGACGCCGCCGGCGTCCGTGCTGATCGCCAAGGCGCTTGGATTGCCGAAAGGCAGCGCCACTCCGAACACTGCCAAGGTGGGCAAAATCTCGCGCAAACAGCTCGAGGATATTGCCAAGATGAAGATGCCGGATCTGACGGCGAGCGATCTCGATGCGGCGGTGCGAACCATCGCCGGCAGTGCGCGCAGCATGGGCGTCGACGTGGAGGTGGTGTGACATGGCTGCCGTAGCAAAGCGTACCAAGGTTTGGAAAGAGAAGTTGCCCCCGGGCAAGTCCTACCCCATTGATGATGCGTTGAAGCTCGTCAAGGAATTCGCGAGCGCGAAATTCAACGAGTCGATCGACGTGGCGGTCAACCTCGGGGTAGATGCCACCAAGTCCGACCAACAGGTTCGTGGTTCAACGGTCATGCCGCATGGCACCGGCAAGACGGTGCGAGTGGCGGTGTTCACCCAGGGCAAGAATGCCGATGCGGCCAAGGCTGCCGGCGCAGATATCGTCGGTTTCGAAGATCTGGCGGAGAAGGTCAAAGCCGGCCAGATCGATTTCGACGTCGTCATTGCGAGCCCGGATGCGATGCGCATCGTCGGCCAGCTGGGTCAGATCCTGGGTCCGCGCGGCTTGATGCCGAACCCCAAGGTGGGAACGGTCACGCCGAATGTGGCCGAGGCGGTCAAGAACGCCAAGTCGGGTCAGGTCCGTTACCGCACGGACAAAGCGGGCATCGTCCATGCTCAAATCGGCCGGGCCGACTTTGAGCCGGAAAAGCTGAGAGAAAATCTGCTGGCCCTGGTCGCGGATCTGCAGAAGATCAAGCCCTCGACGTCGAAGGGCGTTTATTTGAAGAAGCTGACGCTGTCCTCGACCATGGGCCCGGGCGTGTCAGTCGATCAGGCAAGTTTAGGTTTGTAATCCATGAGGGCGGCGATACCGCGGGGTAACGCCACCATCATCGAAGACCGCAGGTAGGCCGTTGGGCCATTAAAGAGAGCCTGCGCAGATGGTGGGACCCGAATCAGGAGTTTCCTGGTGAAGGTCGCACCGGAAGTACGGTGTGGTACTTCCACGAGTACGCGGGTACTCAAAGGGTGGATGGGGCGACGGCGCTTCGTCTTAAGTGTGACGCTTCTGGCCAGGAGACCGGTATGGCGCTCAAGTTGGAAGAGAAGAAAGTCGTGGTGGCAGAAGTCAACGCGGTGGCGGCGAAAGCCCTGTCCGTGGTGGGTGCAGAGAACCGTGGCTTGACCGTGACGCAGATGACCGATCTGCGCGCCAAGGCGCGCAAGGAAGGTGTGTATCTGCGGGTGGTCAAGAACACGCTCGCGCGCAAGGCGGTTGCCGGTACTTCTTTCGAGTGCATTTCACCGGCGCTGAAGGGCCCCATTGTTCTGGCGTTCTCAAAGGATGATCCGGGCGCTGCCGCCCGCATCGTCAAGGATTTCGCCAAGGGCAATGACAAGTTGGTGACGACGTTGGTGTCATTGGGCGGGCAATTGCTCAAACCCGATGCGCTCGAGCGGGTGGCTTCATTGCCAACCCGCGCGCAGGCGCTGTCGCAACTGTTGGGGGTTCTGAAGGCGCCGATTTCGAAGTTCGTTGGCACGCTGGCTGCTCCCAACTCCAAGTTGGTGCGTACGTTGGCTGCCGTTCTCGAAGCGAAAAAAGCAACCTGATTCGGATCGATAACCTTTTTAGTTTTTTTGGAGAGTAAAGATGGCTGTTAGCAAAGACGAAATCCTCGATGCAATTTCCAAGATGTCCGTCATGGAAGTGGTCGAGCTGATTTCCGACATGGAAAAGAAGTTCAACGTCACGGCGGCGGCTCCCGTCGCGGCGGCCCCTGCGGGCGGCGCTGCCGCAGCCGCTCCGGCGGCTGAGGCGCAGACCGAATTCACCGTGACCATGACCGAGTTCGGCGCCAACAAAGTGGGCGTCATCAAGGTCATCCGCGAGATCACCGGTCTCGGCCTCAAGGAAGCGAAGGATCTGGTCGAAGGCGCACCGTCGACCGTCAAGGAGGGCATTCCGAAGGCGGATGCCGAGACGATCAAGAAGAAGCTCGAGGACGCCGGCGCCAAGGCTGCTATCAAGTAGTGACTGACGCTGGTACGCGCAGGTCGACGGTTGGCGCAGGGGCAGCGTCCGCCGTCGCCTGCGCTTTTGATTTGCGGCAGATATCGATCTTTCGCTCGCTTCGCGGGCATCGTCGGGCGGGTCCGCTTTGGCCCCGTTAATTTCGGCGCGTTAGCGCCTGGGAAGGTAATACATGGCTTATTCGTTCACCGAAAAGAAGCGCATCCGTAAGAACTTCGGCAAGCGGCCGAGCATCCTCGGCACGCCGTATCTGCTGGCGATTCAATTGGACTCCTATCGGCGGTTCTTGCAGGCGGATGTGGCGGAATCCAGACGCGACGAAATCGGTTTGCATGCGGCGTTCGACAGCGTCTTCCCGATCTCCAGCTATTCCGGCAATGCCACCCTCGAGTACGTGAGCTATCGACTCGGTGAGCCGGTGTTCGACGTCAAGGAATGCCAGCTTCGCGGCCTGACCTATGCGGCGCCGCTGCGCGTCAAAGTTCGACTCGTCGTGCTCGACAAGGAGGCGAGCGGCGCCAAGAAGCCGGTGAAGGACGTTCGCGAACAGGAGGTTTACCTGGGCGAATTGCCGCTCATGACCGACAACGGCACGTTCATCATCAACGGCACCGAGCGGGTGATCGTGTCGCAGTTGCATCGCAGCCCGGGCGTGTTCTTCGACCACGACCGCGGCAAGACGCATTCCTCCGGCAAGCTGCTGTTCTCCGCGCGGATCATTCCCTACCGCGGCTCCTGGTTGGATTTCGAGTTCGACCCCAAGGACTGCGTGTTCGCACGCATCGACCGCCGCCGCAAGCTGCCGGTCACCATCATCCTGCGCGCTCTCGGGCTGACCGAAGAGCAGGTGCTCGACATCTTCTTCGAAAAGAACACCTTTTACCTCTCGAAGAAGGAGATCGAGTTCGAGGTCATTCCGCAGCGTCTCCGGGGCGAGACTGCCGCTTTCGAAATCCGCGTCGGCAAGAAGGTGGTCGTCGAAGAAGGCCGCCGCATCACCGCCCGGCACGTTCGCGAGCTGGAGGAGGCCCAGATCAAGCGGCTGCCCGTCCCGACCGAATACATGCAGGGCAAGGTTCTCGCGCATGACATCGTCAACACCGAGACCGGCGAGGTGCTGGCCAAGGCCAACGAGATCCTCACGGTGCCGACGGTGGGCAAGCTGATCGAGAATGGCGTCACCGAAATCCGCACGCTGTACGTGAACGACTTGGACCGCGGCCCGTATATCTCGGACACGCTTCGGATCGATCCGACCAAGACGCGCCTCGAGGCGCTGGTCGAGATCTATCGCATGATGCGACCCGGCGAGCCGCCCACCAAGGATGCGGCCGAGAACCTGTTCCAGAATCTGTTCTTCAACGGCGAGCGCTATGACCTGTCGCCCGTCGGCCGCATGAAGTTCAACCGCCGCGTCGGCCGTGAGGAGATCACGGGATCCGGCGTTCTCAGCAAGGAAGACATCATCGAGGTCATGAAGACCTTGATCGACATCCGTAACGGCAACGGCCATGTGGACGACATCGATCACCTCGGCAATCGGCGCGTGCGCAGCGTCGGCGAAATGGCGGAGAACGCCTTCCGGATCGGCTTGGTGCGCGTTGAGCGCGCCGTGAAGGAGCGTCTGACCATCGCCGAGAGCGAGCCGATCATGCCGCAGGAAATGATCAACGCCAAGCCGGTGGCGGCGGCGGTGAAGGAGTTCTTCGGCTCCTCGCAGCTGTCCCAGTTCATGGACCAGAACAACCCGCTCTCCGAAGTGACGCACAAGCGGCGAGTCTCCGCCTTGGGGCCAGGCGGCCTGACCCGCGAGCGCGCGGGCTTCGAGGTTCGCGACGTGCATCCGACGCATTACGGCCGGGTCTGCCCGATCGAAACGCCGGAAGGTCCGAACATCGGTCTCATCAACTCGCTCGCTGTATACGCGCGCACCAACGATTACGGTTTCCTGGAAACCCCGTACCGGCGTGTCTCGAACGGCAAAGTGACCGATCAAATCGATTACCTCTCGGCGATCGAAGAAGGTCAGTATGTGATCGCGCAGGCGAACGCGGCCCTGAACGACGCGGGCGAATTCACCGACGATCTCATCTCCTGCCGGACGCAGAACGAGTTCACGCTGTCGGCGCCCGACAAGATCGATTTCATGGACGTGTCGCCGAAGCAGATCGTGTCGGTCGCGGCGTCCTTGATCCCGTTCTTGGAGCATGACGACGCGAATCGCGCTCTGATGGGCTCGAACATGCAGCGCCAGGCGGTACCGACCCTGCGTTCGGAGACCCCCCTGGTGGGCACCGGCATGGAGCGGGCGGTGGCGATCGACTCCGGCGTGACCGTGGTCGCACGGCGCGGCGGCAGCGTCGATTCGGTCGATGCCTCGCGTATCGTGGTGCGGGTGAATGACGATGAAACGACGGCCGGCGAACCCGGCGTCGACATCTATTCGCTCACCAAGTACACGCGTTCGAACCAGAACACCTGCATCAACCAGCGTCCGTTGGTGCGTGCCGGCGACGCCATCAAGCGCGGCGACGTACTGGCGGACGGCCCGTCCACCGATCTGGGTGAACTGGCCTTGGGCCAGAACCTGCTGGTCGCCTTCATGCCCTGGAACGGCTACAACTTCGAAGACTCCATTCTCATCTCCGAACGCGTGGTCGAGGAAGACCGCTTCACGACCATTCACATCGAGGAGCTCACCTGTGTGGCCCGGGACACCAAGCTTGGGCCCGAAGAAATCACGGCGGATATTCCGAACGTCGGCGACTCGGCGCTGGCGAAGCTCGATGAGGCGGGTATCGCCTTCATCGGTGCCGAAGTACGCGCCGGCGACATTCTGGTGGGCAAGGTCACGCCGAAGGGCGAGACTCAGCTGACACCGGAGGAGAAGCTACTGCGTGCCATTTTCGGCGAGAAGGCCTCGGACGTGAAGGACACCTCGCTGCGTGTGCCGCCGGGCATGGATGGCACGGTGATCGACGTCCGGGTGTTCACGCGTGACGGCGTCGAGAAGGATTCCCGCGCGCTCTCCATCGAGAAGGCCGAGCTCGAACGGGTCCGCAAGGATCTGGCCGATCAGCAGCGCATCCTGGAGGACGACCTGTTCCAGCGGGTACGGGGAATGATCGACGGCAAGGTTGTGGAAGCCGGACCGAAGAAGATCAAATCCGGGACCGCCGTCGACGAGGCATACCTTGCGGATCTGCCGCGCGAACAGTGGTTCGAGATTCGCTTCAAGGACGAGGACACCAACTCGCAGCTGGAAACCGTGTCCGAGCGATTGAAGGCACAGCGCAAGACCTTCGAGAAGCGTTTCGACGAGAAGAAGGCGAAGATCACCGCGGGCGACGATCTCGCGCCGGGCGTGCTCAAGATGGTGAAGGTGTATCTGGCGGTGAAGCGCCGTGTGCAACCCGGCGACAAGATGGCCGGACGCCACGGCAACAAGGGCGTGATCTCGTCCATCGTCCCGGTGGAGGACATGCCGTACATGGCGGATGGAACACCGGTGGACATCGTGCTCAATCCCCTGGGCGTACCGTCGCGCATGAACATCGGACAGATTCTCGAGACCCATCTGGGCTGGGCGGCGAAGGGCTTGGGCGCGAAGATCGGCCGGATGCTGGAGGCGCAGCACGCCGTCGTCGAGCTCCGTAAGTTCTTGGGTTCGGTCTACAACGAGACGGGCGGCCAGAAGGAGGACATCAAGTCGATGAGCGACGCCGAAGTCATTGAATTGGCGAGCAATCTCAAGAAGGGCGTGCCGATGGCGACGCCGGTGTTCGACGGGGCCAGCGAGGAGGAAATCAAAAATCTCCTCACGCTCGCCGATCTGCCGACCTCGGGCCAGACCACCCTGCACGACGGGCGTACCGGCGAGCAGTTCGATCGGCCGGTCACCGTGGGTTATATGTACATGTTGAAGTTGAACCATCTGGTCGACGACAAGATGCACGCGCGTTCCACCGGGCCGTACAGTTTGGTCACCCAGCAACCGTTGGGCGGCAAGGCGCAGTTCGGCGGACAGCGCTTCGGCGAGATGGAGGTGTGGGCATTGGAGGCTTATGGGGCCGCTTACACCTTGCAGGAAATGCTCACCGTCAAGTCTGACGACGTCAACGGACGAACGCAGATGTACAAGGCGATCGTCGATGGCAACCACGAAATGAAAGCCGGCATGCCGGAGTCGTTCAATGTCTTGGTCAAGGAGATCAGATCCCTGGCCATCAACATCGAACTCGAGAGCGAGGCCTGATCCTATGAAAGATTTACTGAAATTGTTCAAGCAGCAAGTGCCGGTCGAGAATTTCGATTCGATCAAGATCGGCCTTGCATCGCCGGACATGATCCGGTCCTGGTCGTACGGCGAGGTCAAGAAGCCCGAGACCATCAATTACCGCACGTTCAAGCCGGAGCGCGACGGTCTGTTCTGCGCGAAGATCTTCGGGCCGGTCAAGGATTACGAATGCCTGTGCGGCAAGTACAAGCGCCTGAAGCATCGCGGTGTGGTGTGTGAGAAGTGCGGCGTCGAGGTGACCCAGTCGAAGGTGCGCCGCGAGCGCATGGGCCACATCGAGCTCGCGAGTCCGACCGCTCACATCTGGTTCCTGAAGTCGCTGCCGTCACGCATCGGACTGATGCTGGACATGACCCTGCGCGAGATCGAGCGGGTGCTGTACTTCGAGGCTTTCGTGGTGGTCGATCCGGGCATGACGTCGCTGCAGCGCGGCCAGCTCCTCACCGATGAGATGTATCTCGAGTCGATCGAGGAACATGGGGATGAATTCGACGCGCGCATGGGCGCGGAGGCGGTGCACGAACTGCTGAAGTCCATGGATCTGCCATCGGAGATCGTCAAGGTTCGCGAGGACATGGCGAATACGAACTCGGAAACGAAGATCAAGCGTCTCTCCAAGCGCCTGAAGCTCATCGAGGCGTTCATGGAGTCAGGCAACAAGCCGGAGTGGATGGTGCTGACCGTGCTGCCGGTGCTGCCGCCGGATCTGCGACCGTTGGTGCCGCTCGATGGCGGCCGTTTTGCGACCTCGGATCTCAATGATCTTTACCGCCGCGTCATCAACCGCAACAACCGGCTGCGCCGGCTGCTTGAACTCAATGCGCCGGACATCATCGTGCGCAACGAAAAGCGCATGCTGCAGGAAGCCGTGGATGCGCTGCTCGACAACGGCCGCCGTGGCCGTGCGATCACCGGCACCAACAAGCGACCGCTGAAGTCCTTGGCCGACATGATCAAGGGCAAGCAGGGCCGGTTCCGTCAGAACCTCCTGGGCAAGCGCGTCGATTATTCGGGCCGTTCGGTCATCGTCGTCGGTCCCACGCTGCGACTGCACCAGTGCGGACTCCCGAAAAAAATGGCGCTCGAGCTGTTCAAGCCGTTCATCTTCTCGAAACTGCAGCTGCGCGGCGAAGCGTCGACCATCAAGGCGGCGAAGCGGCTGGTGGAACGCGAGGGACCGGAAGTATGGGACATCCTGGAAGAGGTGATCCGCGAACATCCGGTGCTCTTGAACCGGGCGCCGACCCTGCACCGTCTCGGCATTCAGGCATTCGAACCGGTGCTGATCGAGGGTAAGGCGATTCAGCTGCACCCGCTGGTGTGCACCGCGTTCAACGCCGACTTCGACGGTGATCAGATGGCGGTCCACGTGCCGCTGTCGATCGAGGCCCAGCTCGAAGCGCGTGCTCTGATGATGTCGTCCAACAACATTCTCTCGCCGGCGAACGGCGAACCCATCATCGTTCCGTCGCAGGACGTGGTGCTCGGGTTGTACTACATGACCCGCGAGAAGGTGGGCGCGAAGGGCGAGGGCATGGTCTTCAGCGATGTCGCCGAAGTCCACCGGGCTTACGAGAGCCGCAATATCGATTTGCAAGCGAGGGTGCGCGTGCGCCTCGCCGAGTACATCCGCGACGCGGGTGGTCAGCTGGTCAAGCACATCCGGGTGGTGAGCACCACCGTGGGTCGCGCCCTGTTGTCGGAAATCCTGCCGCATGGCCTGTCCTTCGATGCGATCAACCAGGACATGACCAAGAAGATCATCTCCGCAACCATCAACCTGTGCTATCGCACGGTGGGCCTCAAAGAGACGGTGGTGTTCGCGGACCAGCTCATGTACACCGGTTTCCAATATGCGACCCGCGCGGGCGTGTCGATCGGTGTCGACGACATGGTGGTCCCGCAGAGCAAGGTGAAGATCCTCGCCACGGCCGAGCGCGAGGTGAAGGAGATCCAGGAGCAATACTCCTCGGGGTTGGTCACCAACGGCGAGCGTTACAACAAGGTGGTCGATATCTGGTCGCGTACCAACGATCAGGTGGCGAAGGCCATGATGGAAAAGCTCGGCACCGATGAGGTCACCGACTCAAAGGGCAACAAGGTACGCCAGAAGTCGTTCAACTCGATATTCATGATGGCGGACTCCGGCGCCCGCGGCTCCGCGGCGCAGATTCGTCAGCTCGCCGGCATGCGCGGCCTGATGGCGAAGCCGGACGGATCCATCATCGAGACGCCGATCACGGCGAACTTCCGCGAAGGCTTGAACGTGCTGCAGTACTTCATCTCCACCCACGGCGCCCGCAAGGGCCTCGCCGACACGGCGTTGAAGACGGCCAATTCCGGCTATCTCACCCGCCGACTGGTCGATGTGGCACAGGATCTCGTGGTCACCGAAATCGACTGTGGCACCAGCTTTGGTCTGTCGATCACTCCCATCGTCGAAGGCGGCGACGTGGTCGAAGGCTTGGGCGAGCGGGTGCTGGGCCGTGTGGCGTCCGAGGACGTGGTGGTTGCCGCGAGCGGGGAGGTGCTGGTCAAGACCGGTACGCTCATTGATGAGAAGCTCGTCAAACTGCTGGAGAAGATGGGCATCGATCAGGTCATGGTGCGTTCGCCCATCACCTGCGAGACCCGTTATGGTGTTTGTGCGCAGTGCTACGGCCGAGATCTCGGCCGTGGCCACCGCATCAACATCGGCGAGGCGGTCGGCGTCATCGCGGCTCAATCCATCGGCGAGCCGGGCACTCAGCTGACCATGCGCACCTTCCACGTCGGCGGTGCGGCATCGAGGGCGGCGGCGGCCAATGGCGTCGAAGTCAAATCGAAGGGCACCATCCGGCTGCACAACATCAAGACAGTGCGGCATGAAAAGGGACATCTGGTCGCCGTGTCGCGATCGGGCGAACTGGGCGTGGTCGATGAGTTCGGCCGCGAGCGCGAGCGGTACAAGATCCCCTACGGCGCCACGATCACCGTCAACGACGCCGATGTCGTGGCGGCGGGTCAGTCGGTGGCCAACTGGGATCCGCACACCCATCCGGTGGTCACCGAAGTGGCCGGCATGATCAAGTTCTCCGACTTCGTCGACGGCATCACCGTCACGACCCAGGTGGACGACGTCACCGGTCTGTCGAGCACGGTGGTGCTCGATCCCAAGCAGCGCGGCTCGGGCGGCAAGGACTTGCGTCCGGTCGTTCGGTTGACCAATTCGAAGGGCAAGGAAGTCACTTTTGCGAACACCGATATTCCGGCCGTTTACGCGCTGCCGGCGGGCGCCATCGTGAGTTTGGAGGATGGATCCAAGGTGTCGGTCGGCGACGTCATCGCACGCATTCCCCAGGAATCGTCGAAGACTCGCGACATCACCGGCGGTTTGCCCCGGGTGGCCGATTTGTTCGAGGCCCGCAAGCCCAAGGATTCGGCGATTTTGGCCGAACGCAGCGGCACCGTCAGCTTCGGCAAGGAGACGAAGGGCAAGCGCCGTTTGATCATCACCAACGAGGCCTCGGACAAGTACGAGGAGCTCATCCCGAAATGGCGGCATCTCAACGTGTTCGAAGGCGAGCAGGTCGAGAAGGGCGAAGTCATTGCCGATGGCGAGCCCAATCCCCATGACATATTGCGGCTGCAGGGCGTCGAGGCGTTGGCGAACTATCTGGTGCGGGAGATCCAAGACGTCTATCGATTGCAGGGTGTGAAGATCAACGACAAGCACATCGAGGTCATCGTCCGGCAGATGTTACGTAAAATCGAGGTGCTCGACACCGGCGATTCGGCGCTGCTGCGCGGCGAGCAGATGGATCGCGGCCGGCTGCTCGACGTCATCGCCAAGCAGAAACAGGAGGGCAAGCATCAGTCGACCTGGGAACCGATGTTGTTGGGCATCACCAAGGCCTCGCTGGCCACGGAGTCCTTCATATCGGCTGCGTCGTTCCAAGAAACCACCCGCGTGCTCACCGAGGCGGCGGTTCGGGGCCTCAAGGACGATCTACGCGGACTCAAGGAGAACGTGATTGTTGGCCGCCTCATTCCCGCGGGCACCGGCTTCGCGTATCATTCGAGGCGTCGACGCGCATTCGACGACAGCCGGCGCCGCAGCTTCATGGATGTGAGCGGTGGCATGGGCGACTCGGATGACACGGTGCCGGCGGGGGATACGGAAGCTGCCGAATAAAATAAGAAGAAGTATCTGAAAGATATGGCCCCGGGCTTTAAATGGCTCGGGGCTTTTTTTTGCTGCAAAGACTTCGGAATTCTCGCGAAGCGCCCGGTCCGTCGTCGCGCGTAGGCGCCACCCCACAACTTGATGGGAGGCGCCGCCCTTGTGGCCGGCAGCAGGGCGGTCAAACTCGTCGAATTCCCAACCGAGGACCCTCTTATGCCACAGCGAGATCCGTCCGGCCTGCCCAGCGTGTCGATCGAGGATGATCTGCGCGATGACGAAAGCCCGGAAGAGAACGAAATCCCCGTCCGAGAGACGGATGAGGCCACCGAGGCGCCGGAGGAGTTCGAGCTCGACGATGAAGATGACAGCGAGCCCGGTATCGTTGCCGAGGATGATTCCACTGCCGATCCAGTCGATGACGAACTCGAGGATGAGGAACTGGCAGAAGACGAGCTGGAAGAAGATGAGCTGGAGGACGAGGAAGAGGACGACGAGGACGACGGGGACCTCGAGGACGATGACGAGGATGAAGACGACGACCTCGATGACGAGGAAATCGACGAAAAAGAATGAGTGACCGCCGCCGGGACGGGGATTCGGCCGGTTAGGAGCCCCGCGCCGGCCAAAGAGGTATGATTTTGGGTGATGCACATCATCCGACGGTCATCGTTCAAGGCGGTTCCCTGGAAGAACGGCGGTGGGATCACCCATGAGGTGATTCGCGCCCCCATGCCGCCCGTCTCTCAGGATCCGCAGCCCTTCCGCTGGCGGGTGAGTGTGGCGGAAATCGATGCAGCCGGCCCCTTCTCTGAATTTCCCGACCAGCAACGAATCATGGTGCTGTTGCGGGGAGCCGGTGTGCACCTGACATTTGCCAACCATGGATCAGCAGCCCTGCGGGCGGTCGGCGATGTGGTGGAATTCGATGGAGCGTGGTCCACCCACTGCGATCTGGCCGACGGTCCGTGTACGGATCTCAACCTCATGGTGAACAAGGCGTTGCCTCCGGCGCGCGCCCGGGTGCTGCGCGTCAGCGAGACGCATGCGCTCGGCGGTTCGGCCGAGCCGGCGATGACACTGTTGTTCGCTGTCAGCGGTGCGGTCGAGGTCCGCGCCGATGGGGCCGGCGCCCTGCTCGAACCGTGGGACTTTGCGGTGGCCCCGGCCGGCGAGCAGGTGACGCTCAGTTCCGCGTTCAGCGCGCCCTCCCTCGTGTTCTGTGCCACTCTTCAGGATTCCTATGGTCGCTAATCCGCAGTTGCCGTCACCCACCGCCGAGATGGAGAAGTTGCGCGGTGCCATGCGCGAGAGTGCCCTGCTACCCGAGGACCGGGCGGTCACGCGGCTGCTGCAGCAGGTGGATCTGACGGGGGGTGCGCGGCATCGGGCGGTATCGGTTGCCATGGCGTTGGTGGCAGGGGCACGAGCGCGTCGCGATGAACGGCCATTTCTGGACGCCTTTTTGCAGGAGTTCGGTCTCTCGAATCAGGAAGGCATTGCGCTCATGTGCATTGCCGAGGCGTTGCTCCGCATCCCCGACGATGCCACGGCGGATCGGCTGATCGCCGAGCAATTGTCCACCGGTGACTGGTCCGCCCATTCCGGGAAGTCCGAATCGTTGTTCGTCAATGCGTCCACGTGGGGCTTGATGTTGACGGGCGGTATGCTGGAGTTGGACCCGTCCATCGAATCCGATGCGTCGGGGTGGATGCGCAAACTCACGCGCAAAGCGGGCGAACCCCTGGTCCGGCTCGCGGTACGGCGGGCCATGCGCATCATCGGCGGCGAGTTCGTGGTCGGGCGCAGTATCGAAGAGGCATTGGCGCGCAGTGCCCGCGACGCTGAGGTGGGCCTGTGCTCCTTCGACATGTTGGGGGAGGGTGCGCGGACGCGGAGCGATGCGGAGCGTTACCTCAAATCCTACAGCCAAGCGATCGATGTCATCGGCGCCTCTGCAGCGGGTCGTGCGCCGCATGAGCGCTCGAGCATATCCATAAAACTCTCGGCACTCGAACCGCGTTATTCCTTGCTGCAGCGTGATCGGGTCATGGCAAGGTTGGTGCCACAGGTGACGGATCTGGCGCGCCGCGCCGCCTCGCTTGGGATCCAACTCACCATCGATGCCGAGGAGGCTGACCGGTTGGACCTGTCATTGGACGTGATCGAGGCGCTGGCGGGTGATCCGGCAACCCGTGCCTGGCCGGGTCTCGGGGTCGCGGTACAGGCTTATAGCAAGCGCACGTTGGATCTGATCGATTGGCTGGCGGCGCTGGCACGGGCGCACGGGCGCCGCATGACGACACGGCTGGTGAAGGGTGCCTATTGGGACAGCGAGATCAAGCGGGCCCAGGAACGCGGCCTCGAAAGCTACCCGGTCTATACCCGGAAGGTCGCCACCGACGTGTCCTATCTGGCCTGCGCCGGCCGGCTGTTCAGTCATGCGGACGTGCTCCTGCCGCAGTTCGCCACCCACAATGCCCACAGCATCGCATCGATTCTGGAACTGGCACCGGCCGGGGTCGACTTCGAATTTCAGCGTTTGCACGGCATGGGCCGGCTGCTGTATGCAGAAGCCGCCCGCCAAGTCGCGAATTTCCCCCGTGTACGCGTGTATGCGCCGGTCGGCGAACATAAGGATTTGCTCGCCTATCTGGTGCGCCGCCTGCTCGAAAACGGCGCGAATACCTCGTTCGTCAACCGGTTCATGGACGAGCAGGTCGCGGTGGTCGACATCGTGCGCGATCCGATCACGGAGATCGAGCGGCTGGTGAGCTATCCGCACCCGCGCATTCCGATTCCGGGAGGCCTGTACGCCGACCGGCGTAATTCGTTTGGGCTCGATCTCGGCAACCCACCGGTACTCGACCGCCTGCGCACTCGTGTGGCAAACCGCAAGTTGCGGCACACGGCAGTGCCACGGGGGGGTACCCAGGGGGTGCCCGGCAACGCGCAAGAAGTGACGAACCCGGCCGATCGCTCGGATGTGGTGGGACATTCGCGTGACGCGACGCCCGCGGAGATCAACGCGGCCTTCGATGCCGGGAGCGGGGCGCAGCGCCATTGGGACCTCCTGGGGGGAGCAGCGCGTGCCGATCACCTCGACGCCGCCTCGAACATGCTCGAGAAGGCGGCGCCGGAATTCTACGAGCTTCTGGTGCGCGAGGCGGGCAAGACCGTGCCGGATGCCATTGCCGAGGTTCGCGAGGCGGTGGATTTCTGCCGCTACTACGCCGCGCGCGCCCGCGCGGAATTCACCGCGCCGACACGGCTCGCGGGCCCCACGGGGGAATTGAACGAGCTGTCGTTGCACGGCCGCGGCGTGTTTGCCTGCATCAGTCCGTGGAACTTTCCCCTCGCCATTTTTGCCGGTCAAGTCAGCGCCGCGTTGGCCGCCGGCAACGCCGTGGTCGCCAAACCCGCTGAACCGACACCGCTGGTCGCGGCGCGCTTCGTCGAGTTGCTGCATGAGGCGGGCGTGTCTCCCGACCTACTGCACCTGGTGCCCTCGCCGGGTGGTGCTTTCGGAGCGGTCGCCTTCGCTCATCCGTCACTGGCCGGTGTCGCAATGACCGGCTCGACGGCCACCGCTTTGCAGATCAATCGGGCGCTCGCGGCGCGCAGCGGTCCGCTCGTCCCGTTGATCGCGGAGACCGGCGGTTTGAATGCCATGATCGTGGATTCGACGGCATTGCCGGAGCAGGTCGTCGACGATGTGGTGGCGTCTGCGTTCATGAGTGCGGGCCAGCGCTGTTCGGCATTACGGCTGCTGTTTCTTCAGGAGGACATCGCCGATGGCATGCTCGAGATGCTGGCCGGCGCAATGGATGAGCTCATCATCGGCAACCCCGCCCGCTTGGAGACGGATGTGGGGCCGGTGATCACCGCCGAGGCGGCAGCCGAACTCGAGCGTCATGTGGCGAGCATCACGTCTGAGGCGCGCCTCATCAAGGCCTGTCGTCTCGATGAGCGCCATGCGGCCGGCAGCTTCGTCGCACCCCATCTGATCGAGCTCAAGGACGCATCGCAGTTGATGCACGAGAAGTTCGGTCCGATCCTGCATGTGGTTCGCTATCGGGCCCGCGACGTGCAGCGCGTCTTGGCCGGCATCCGCGCGAGTCGGTATGGTCTCACGCTCGGCATCCAGACGCGGCTCGCGTCCTTCTGGCGCGAGATCGTCGCCAATACCTCCATGGGCAATACCTATGTGAATCGTAATATGATCGGCGCGGTGGTCGGCGTGCAGCCCTTCGGGGGTAGCGGTCTGTCGGGCACGGGACCGAAGGCCGGGGGTCCGCATTATCTGGGCCGCTTCGCCACCGAGCGGACGCTCACGGTCAACACCACCGCGACCGGGGGTAATGCGGCGTTGCTCAACCAATCGACGTGAAACGGGCGTAGGATTTGGCATGATGTCCGCCGCGCCCCGCTCGACCGGCCGCTTCGCGGCGCTCAGTGCTCTGCCACTGCCGCCCCGCACGATGACGGGCTTTTTGCTCGCCGTGGTGGCGGTGGTGTTGATCGCCGTCCTGTCCTACTCGTCGGTTCAAACAACCGAAACAAGTTCCGCCGCACTGGCGAATTCGATCGAGGCCATGGCGGGGATTCAAACCGCCATGGCGACGTTGATCGATGCGGAAACCGGGCAACGGGGGTATCTGTTGACCGGCCGCGAGGCTTATCTCGACCCCTTCTTGAAAGCACAGTCGGTGGTGACCGGCCAGTTCAACGCGCTCAGCTCGTTGACCCTCGACGTTCCCGCTCAGCATAGCCGGTTGCAGTCCTTGCAGACGCTCGCGACCGAGAAAATGACCGAGCTCAATCGCACGGTAGAGCTGAAGAAGAGCGGCCAGTCGGACGCGGCATTGACCGAGGTGATGACCGATCGGGGAAAAATCCTGATGGATCACATCCGCGACTTGGGCGATCAGATGATCGCCTCCGAACGCTCGCAAATCGCCGCGCGCACCCGCGATTGGCAGCATGCAGCGTCGGTTTCCTTCGCCGTCACCTGGGGCGGCTCGGCGGTGTTGCTGTTTCTCATCGCGACTGCGGGGGTGATCGCCTCGCGCGACTTTCGTGCGCGACAGCTCGAGTCGTGGTTGCGCGCCGGCCAGATCGGCCTCAGCGAGTTGATGCGCGGCGATCAGCCGCTGGACAAGCTCGGGTCCAACGTCATCTCCTTTCTCGCCGATTATCTGCACGCCCAGGTGGGAGCCATCTTCGTCGCTGACGGCGGGCAGTTTCGCAGAATCGCGGGCTTCGCCCTCGGCAACGATCGGGACGCCGACACCATACGCCCCGGACAAGGCTTGGTGGGCGAAGCGGTCAAGGCGCGGCAGCCGATCTGGGTCGATCAGATACCGGCGGGGTATCTGCCGGTCAGCTCCAGCATCGGCAGCAGCGCGCCGACGGAACTGCTGATCGCCCCCGCCAGCATCGACGGGATGGTTCATGCCGCGATCGAACTCGGCTTTTTTGGCCCGGCCGAGGAGTCGAAACAGCAACTGCTCGAGCGGGTCGCAGAGTCGATTGCGGTCGCCATCCGCGCAGCCAAGGATCGAGGCCGGCTCGAGGAGCTGCTGCTGGAAACCCAGCAGCAGGCATCCGAGCTACAGACGCGCGAGGAAGAGCTGCGGGTCAACAACGAGGAGCTGGAGGAGCAGGGACGGACTCTCAAGGAGTCCCGCAGCCAGCTCGAATCGCAACAAGCCGAACTCGAGCAGATCAACTTGCAGCTCGAGGAGCAGGCAGAGGCTCTGCAGCAGCAGCGGGACGAGCTGGCGAAATCCCATTTGGTGCTGTCGCAGAAAACTGCCGATCTGCAGCGCGCCAATGAATACAAGAGCGAATTCCTCGCCAACATGAGCCATGAATTGCGCACGCCGCTCAATTCAACGTTGATCCTGGCGAAGCTGCTGGCGGACAACAAAGAGGGCAACCTCACCGCGAACCAGGTCAAATTCGCGCAGACCATTTCCTCCGCCGGCAACGACCTGCTGGCGCTCATCAACGATGTGCTTGATCTGGCGAGAATCGAATCGGGCAAGATCGACCTCTCGACGGAGACGGTGACGGTGGCGCGCACGCTCGAGGAATTGACGAAGATTTTTCAGCCCGCGGCGGACCAGAAGAAGCTGCGGTTTTTCACCGAGATTGCGCCGGGAACTCCGACGCAGCTCGATACCGATCCGCAGCGGCTCGGCCAGATCTTGAAGAATCTCCTTGCCAATGCGTTGAAATTCACCGAGCGGGGCGAGGTGAGCGTGCGCGTCTTTGCCGGTGGCGTGGGGCGGGTGAGCTTCGCGGTGCGGGATACCGGGGTCGGGATTCCCGCCGATCAACAGGAGGTGATTTTTGAGGCTTTTCGTCAGGCGGATGGCAGCATTCACCGTAAGTTCGGTGGAACCGGGCTTGGGTTGTCCATCTCCCGGGATCTGGCGCGCCTGCTCGGCGGGACCATCACCGTGCAGAGCGCACCCGGAGAGGGGAGCGAATTCACGCTGATGCTGCCGGTGCGCCCCGAACAATCAGCGGGTGCGTCACCCGCGCCCACCCGGCCGATGCTGGTCGCGCCTGCGTCACCCGGGACGCCGGGCCGGATGGCTGCGGTGGGGTCCTCGGCAGCCGGGCTGGTCGAGCGCGGCAGCGTCGTTCCTCGTCGGCCGCTGTCGGCTGCCGAGGTTCCGGATGATCGCCATTCGCTCACTCCGGGCGCGCGAACCCTACTCGTGGTCGAAGATGACGTTTCATTCGCGGGAATCCTCCGGGATCTCGCTCATGAGATGGGCTTTCAATGCGTGGTCACCCTGTCGGCAAACGATGGACTGGCAGCCGCGGCCCAATTCCATCCCAGCGCCATCTTGCTCGACATCAATTTGCCGGATTATTCCGGGCTCGCCGTGCTCGATCAGCTGAAGCGCGATGCCGGCACCCGGCATATCCCGGTGCACGTTGCTTCCGTGGCCGATTACCGGCGCGAGGCCTTGGAATTGGGTGCCGTCGGTTATGCGCTGAAGCCGGCCAAACGGGAGGAACTGGTCGAAGCAATGCGGCTCCTCGAGCTCAAATCCAGCCAGGCCGTGCGGCGCGTGCTCGTGGTCGAGGATGACCCGCGGCAGCGCGAGAGCATCCGGCAGCTCTTGACCGTGGGTGAGGTGCAAATCACCGGCGTGGAAAATGCGGCGGATGCGCTCGCGGCGCTGCAAACCACGACCTACGACTGCGTGGTCATGGACTTCAACCTGCCCGACTACAGTGGCTATGATCTGTTGGAAAAGATGGCCCAGCGTGAGGATGTCGCTTTTCCGCCGGTGATCGTCTACACCGGCCGGGCACTGTCAGCGGATGAGGAACAGAGGCTCAGGCGCTACTCCCGATCGATCATCGTCAAGGATGCGCGATCGCCCGAGCGGCTGCTCGACGAGGTGACGCTGTTTCTTCATCAGGTCGAATCGAAGCTGCCGCCGGAGCGGCAGCAGATGTTGAAGGCGGCACGTGACCGGGATCAATCGCTGGACGGTCGACGCGTGCTGATCGTCGAGGATGACGTGCGCAACATTTTCGCCCTGTCGAGCGTGCTCGAGCCGAAGGGCGCCGTGATCGAGATCGCGCGAAACGGTCTCGAGGCCATTCATGCCCTCGAACGCAGCGGCCAGCCGCCACAGCAGCCCATCGACATGGTGTTGATGGACATCATGATGCCGGAAATGGATGGACTCACGGCGATGCGTGAAATCCGCAAGCTCCCTCGGTGGAAGAAGCTGCCGATCATCGCGCTCACCGCCAAGGCGATGCGCGATGATCAAGAGAAGTGTATCGCGGCCGGCGCCAGCGACTACATCGCGAAGCCCCTGGACGTCGCGAAATTGCTTTCGTTGGTGCGGGTATGGATGCCGAAATAGCACCGGGCAAGCCGCCCGGCAGCAGGCAATTCGACATTGAGTTCCGTCTGCTGATCGATGCCATCTATCACATGTATCACTACGATTTTCGAGGTTATGCGGCTGCCTCGCTGCGGCGGCGGATGAAGACCGCAATGATTCAATTCAACTGCCGATCGCTGTCGCAACTGCAGGATCAGGTGCTGCACGCGCCCGAGGCGTTTGCCGCTCTGCTCGATTACCTCACCGTTCAGGTGAGCGAAATGTTCCGCGACCCGGGCTATTATCGGGCACTGCGCGAGCAGGTCGTACCGCTCCTGCGAACCTATCCGTCCCTCAAGGTATGGGTGGCCGGGTGCAGTGCGGGCGAGGAAGCGTACTCGCTCGCCATTCTCCTGCGCGAGGAAGGCCTGCTCGACAGGACCTTGATCTATGCCACCGACATCAACCCGCACTCGCTCGCGCGCGCGGCCGACGGCATCTACGACATCCCGATGATGGCGGCGTTTACGCTCAACCACCGCAATGCCGGCGGGACATCCTCGCTCGCCGAACACTACACCGCCGCGTACGGTCGTGCGGTCTTCGACAAATCGCTGAAGCAGCACATCGTCTTTTCGGACCACAGTCTCGCCACGGACAGCGTATTCGCCGAGGTCCAGCTCGTCTCCTGCCGGAACGTCCTCATTTATTTCAATCATCAATTGCAGGACCGTGCATTGGGCTTGTTCCGCGATTCTCTCTGTCATCACGGGTTTCTCGGGCTGGGCTCGAAAGAGAGCCTTCACTTCTCCGCCCATGCCGCCGATTTCGAGCCCTTCGTGGCGCGGGAGAAAATCTATCAGAAGCGCGCCACGCCATGACGTTGAAGCCGTCCTTGAGTGCCGATATCGACGCCGTCGTGATCGGCGCGTCCGCGGGTGGAATCCAGGCGCTGTCCATCTTGCTGCCGGCCTTGCCGGCCGCGGCCGCGGTGGCCGTTTTGATCGTCATACACCTGCCGCGCGACCGGCCAAGCTTTCTCACCGAGGTGTTCGTGCACAGATGCGCCCTCGAGGTGCGGGAGGCGCAAGACAAGGAACCGGTCGTCCCGGGCACGGTATACTTTGCGCCGAGCAACTATCACCTGCTCGTGGAACAGGGGCCCGAACTTGCTTTGTCCGTCGATGATCTCGTTCATCATTCCCGTCCTTCAATCGACGTGCTGTTCGAATCGGCGGCGGAAGTGTATCGAGACCGGCTGCTCGGCATCATTCTCACCGGCGCGAATGAGGATGGGGCGGTGGGCTTGCGTGCGGTGCAGGATGCCGGTGGGTCCACGGTTGTTCAGTCGCCTGACACCGCTCAGTCACCGGCGATGGCTCTGGCGGCGCTCAAGCTGGTGAAGCCGGACCACGTGCTATCGCTGTCGCGAATAGCGGAATTGCTCGGAACACTGCGGACCGGAAAACCATGAGCGCGCCGGCCCCGCTGCCGCCGATCAAATGTCTGCTGGTCGATGATTTGGAAGAAAACCTGGTCGCCCTGGGCGGGTTGCTGCAGCGCGACGACGTCGAGCTTCTGACGGCGCGCTCGGGGATGGAGGCACTCGAGCTCCTGCTCGTCCACGAGGTGGCGCTCGCCTTCCTCGACGTGCAGATGCCCGACATGGACGGGTTCGAGCTGGCCGAGTTGATGCGCGGCAGCGAAAGAACACGCAATGTTCCGCTGATTTTCGTCACCGCGGGCGACCATGAGCGGCAGCGCGTGTTCAAGGGCTACGAATCGGGCGCCGTCGACTTCATCTACAAGCCGATCGAGTCGCACATACTCAAAAACAAGGCCGAGGTTTTCTTTCAGCTCTACCGCCAGCGACAGCAGCTTGCGCAAGACCTGCATGAACGCACCGAGACCTTGCGACTCAACGAGATGTTCAGTGCCTTGTTGGCGCACGATTTGCGCAATCCTTTGAGCGCCGTTCTCGCCTCCGCGGAGTTGTTGCGCCGGCGTACGGCGGAATCGCATGCCCAGGAGGCCGCCACCCGCATCCTCGCGAGCGGCAGGCGCATGAGCCGGATGATCGAGGATATGCTCGATTTGGCGCGGGCACGTTTGGCGGGCGGCATCATCGTCAAGCGCGAGGCGGTCGACCTGCGCTTACTGGTGGATCGAGTGGTGCGCGAACATCAGGCCGCTGCGCCCGACCGCACGGTTGAGATCGAATGCACGGGCGATTTTGCGGGTTCATGGGATCCAGAGCGCATCTCCCAGGTGGCATCGAACCTCATCGGCAATGCGCTCAAACATGGGCAGCCGGGCGGGCCCGTGCAAGTGCGGCTCGATGGCTCGGGCGTGGGTTCGGTGCAGCTGTCGGTGGTCAATGCCGGCACCATTGCACCGGAGCTGCTCGATCATCTTTTCGATCCGTTTCGCGCCGGCGCGCGCCCGGCGGGACGCAGCGAGGGACTGGGTCTGGGCCTCTATATCGTTTATCAGATCGTCAAAGCACATCGAGGGACGGTGGAGGTCGACTCGAGCCGCGCCAACCTGACCGAGTTTCGGGTCGTGGTACCCCGGAGAGTGGACTGAAGATGTCGGAAATATCTGGCACAGCGTGCAGCCTCCGACTGATAGGGGAGACCATGGGGCGGCTTTCACACTGGCTCATACCAATTATTCGGTCGCCGTGAGCGGCTCCCTGGAGTTTCAATGACTGCCCTGCCCCCCAAACCCATGCACAATTTTTTTCCGTTACGCTTCAGTCCACCCTTCAGCATCACTGCGGCCGAGCGCCACGCCATGATCGAGAAAGCCGCTTATTTGCGTGCAGAGCAGCGTAACTTCGCGCCGGGACATGAGGTGGACGATTGGTTGGAGGCGGAGGCCGAGGTGAACCTGCGGCTGTCGCACCTGCAGAAGCTGACCGGTTCGATGATCGGCTAGGAGCGAAAGGATGCTGTGCGAACGAATGGTTGATGGCGTCATGTTCATTTATCTGCGCGGACATCATCTGCTGGAATACTATTTTTCGGTTTCCGACGCCCGTGTCGCCGCGAATGACCGGGATGAGGCCGCCACGGGATAGAAGATTTGAAGTTGTCCTTGCGAATTGCCGGCCGCGGTGATCTCGAGCCGTCCGCCGCAGGCGTCGAGGAAGCGGTGCGCAAACAACAAGGTCAGCTCCTTCGCTCCAAGTCCGGCGATCGGAAGATGCGGGATCGCCTCACTAACGGCGATCGGCGAATAACCGGCGGCGGAGTCGATACGGATCACGGCGTCGTCGCCGTGTTGACCCAGCCATACCGGCAAGGTGCTCCCCGTTGGCAGCGCGTCCATCGCAGCCGTGAGCAGCCCTATCAGCAAAGTCTGCAGCCTGCCGCGCTCGGCCAAAATTCGTATTTCCCGCTGCACGTCGATGGTGATCCTGATCTCTTTCCCGGCGGCTTCATTGCGCAGGAAGTGCGCCGTTTCAGCGAGCAGCGGACCCACATCGAAGGCTGAAGCATCGATGTGCTGCAGGGTCAGGACTTCCAGAGCACCGATGGTGGTTTTCTCGTGCTGATTGATTGCGCGTCGGGCGAGCTCGCAAGCCCTGTCGACGCGCTCGCGGTCGCTGCTGCCCCTCGCCGAACGGCCGAGTAATTCCACTGCGCTGAACAGTGCCTGCATGCTGCCGCGTACGTCGTGCAAATAGGACAGTGCACAGCGTTCGTTGATGCTCGCGCGTGCGGCTACCTCGAACCATTCCGGCCATTGACGGTCATTCACCTTTGCCCATCCCCCTCGAGGCATCGCGGTCCGAACACGATACCGGCAAAGCCGGCGCCGATCGGAGGCGCGAAAGTCGCGAGCCGGCGTCGGGCAATGCTTACAGGGGACCGGGAACTTCTAGAATATGTCCATGGTGGATACCGCCGACCTCATCACTGTGACCGCCGCGGGGTTGTACTGCGCCGCCGGCGACTTCCACATCGATCCGTGGGCGCCGGTGGAGCGCGCCGTCATCACGCATGCGCACGGTGATCATCTGCGGGCCGGCAGCGCGACCTACTATGTCGCCGAGCCCGGCGCTGACCTGGCGCGACACCGGCTGCCGGCCGGAACGGCGGTGACGCCGTTGGCCTACGGCGAACCGGTTTATCTGGGCTCGACCCGTATCAGCTTGCATCCTGCCGGTCATATTCTTGGATCCGCCCAGGTTCAAATCATGCAAGGCGATCGGATCTGGGTGGTGTCGGGAGACTACAAGCGGGACGCGGATCCAACCTGCGAAGCGTTCGCCGTCGTGCGCTGTGATGTACTCATCAGTGAAGCCACATTCGCCCTCCCGGCCTATCAATGGCCGGACACGGCGGTCGTCGCGCGCGAGGTCCTTGATTGGTGGCACGTCAATCGGGCCCAGGGATGCGCGAGCGTGCTGTTCGCGTATTCGTTGGGGAAGGCGCAGCGTGTTCTCGCCGAGCTTGCGCGGCTGACCGGCGATCTGGTGTATGTGCACGGTGCCATCGGGAGTCTCGTGGATATTTATCGGGGTCGCGGCATCGACATGTTGCCGACCGCTCCTGCGACTCTGGCCAAGGGCGCCGATTATGCCGGTGCCCTGATCTTGGCGCCCCCCAGCGCCGCCGGGTCTCCTTGGATGCGCCGTTTCGGGGAACATCGCACCGGCTTTTGCTCGGGCTGGATGCGGATTCGCGGCGATCGGCGGCGTCGCGGCTATGATCGCGGCTTCGTGCTCTCCGACCATGCGGACTGGCCGTCGTTGCTGCGAACGTTCCGGGACACGGGCGCCGGGCGGATCTTGCTCACGCATGGTTACACGGATGCCATGTGCCGCTACCTGCGGGAGCAGGGCGTCGATGCCCAGCCGCTTCGGACCGAGTATGGCGAGGAGGAGTGATGCGCCGTTTCGCAGAGTTGTTCGAAACCCTCGATACGACCACGTCGACGCGTGCCAAAGTCGACGCCATGAGTGCGTATTTTCGCAGCGCGCCGGCTGCGGATGCAGCGTGGGCGGTCTATGTGCTGATCGGCCGTCGCCTCAAGCGCAGCGTGGGGCCTGCGCTGCTGCGCACGTGGCTCAAGGAGGCTTCGGGGCTGCCGGCTTGGCTGATCGAGGAAACCTACGCTTCGGTGGGTGACCTGGCGGAAACCATCGCGCTTCTGGTGAGCGCTCCGGCGAGCGCGGCGCCGCCCAAGGAGGTGTCACTTACCGAATGGTTTCAGGGCCGTATTTTGCCGCTCGCCGACATTTCAGCGGAGGAACAGCGCGATCGCGTCGTCGGCTGGTGGCGCACTCTCGCGTATCGCGAATGCTTCCTGGTCAACAAGCTGCTGACCGGTTCGCTGCGGGTCGGCGTGTCGCGGTCGCTGGTCACGCGGGCGCTCGCTGACTGCCTCAGGCAGCCGCGCGTGCAAATCGAGCGGTCGCTGATCGGGACATGGAACCCGAGCGCGGGATTCTGGCAGGCACTGACGCGCAACGAGGGGAATCTGCATGTCGCGCAGCCCTACCCTTTTTTTCTGGCATCGCCTCTCGAAGGCGAGGTGCAGCGCCTCGGCGAGCGCGCGCATTGGGCCGCCGAATGGAAATGGGACGGTATCCGCGGCCAAATCGTGCGGCGAGGTGGCGTTTGCACCCTGTGGTCGCGAGGCGAGGAGGTCATCACCGAGCGATTTCCGGAGATCATCGAAGCCGCAGCAACGCTGCCCGACGGCACGGTGCTCGACGGCGAGGTGCTCGCCTGGCTGGGCGACCGTGTGCTGCCGTTCGCACGGCTGCAGCAGCGCATCGGGCGTCGTAAACCGTCGGCGAAAATTCTGCGCGAGATCCCGGCGCGCTTCATAGCCTACGATCTGCTGGAATGGGAGGGTGTCGATTGGCGTCCGCACACACTGCGCGAGCGCCGTGACCTGTTGGAGCGGGTCATGGAACAGCGCTCGCCGGTGCTTGCGGCATCACCGCTGATGGAGGGCAAAAGCTGGGAGGAGCTCGCCGCAGCACGGGGCCAAGCACTCAAGCGAGGTGTCGAGGGGGTGATGCTCAAGGATTGGAGCTCGCCCTACGGCACGGGCCGACAACGGGGTGCCTGGTGGAAATGGAAAGTAGATCCCTTCGTGTTCGACGGCGTGCTGCTGTACGCCGCCCCCGGCCACGGGCGCCGTTCGAATCTGTACACCGACTACACCTTCGGCGTTTGGAACGACGGGACTCTGGTGCCGGTCGCGAAAGCCTACTCGGGGCTCACCGATGTCGAGATCCAGTCGCTCGATCGCTGGATCCGCGTCAATACCCGGGAGAAGTTCGGCACGGTGCGCAGCGTGGAACCCAAACACGTGTTCGAACTCGCGTACGAAGGCATAGCCAGCTCGAGCAGGCACAAGTCGGGAATTGCGCTTCGCTTCCCGCGCATCGTGCGGTGGCGGCCGGACAAGCCGGCCGCCGAGGCTGATAGCCTGACGAATCTCAGAGAGGTGCTGGCCTCGTGCAGCGCTCAGTCGGCATGAGGGGGCACGGCCGACATGCACAGTGAGATTCGGTCATGGCTGCGCTCCGGCTTTGGGCGAGCCCGGGGTCCTCGGTACGGCCGGATTGGGGGCACTCAGGGCATCGAACACGCTGTCTTGCGAGTGCTTCGTACAATGGTCCAAGAGGCCGGCATCAAACTTGTGCACATCGTCGGGATTGAGAACGTGGCTGCCGGCGAGTCCCACGGCGTAACCTAACAACCACATGGTCAGCGTGTTCGCGCTCTCCGGATCGGACTTTTCCAAGTTCTGGTGCCGGGTTTCGAAAGTTGCACAATCAAGATGCGTGAGATCCATGGGGTTATCGCGCTTTGAGGTGATCGATACAACGGTGTCCAAGAGGCTGTGACTCGGGTTGTTCTTGCACTCCGCGTCCAAGGCGAAGCCAAAGGCTTTGAGCGAATCGCCGTACATCACACGGTCGCCGGCCTTCGCAGTGGCGAACCCGAACAGCCACATGACGGTATCGATCGAGTCGGCGCCGTAGCCGGGAATGGATCCGGTCAGGACTTCGTTCTCGTATTTCGAGCAACTCACCGCCGCCAGGTTCAGTTCCGCGCCGCGGGCGGCTTCCGCGAAACAGATCGTGCCCAAGAGCGGCAGGGCGGCCGCCAGGAACACGCGGGGGAGCAACGCGCGGTGGCGCGCGGTCCGATGCCTCATTGCAGGCGCGCCTGCGAAGGCAACAGGGACGTCAGCCGATGGGTGAAGCGTCCGGCGGTCACCAGTCGCTTCGCCGCTTCGATGTCCGGCGCAAAATAGCGGTCAGCGGCGTAGTAGTCGACGATGCTGCGAATCTCGGCATGAACGTCTTCCAGCGCCACCGATGAGCGCGCGGGCCGATGAAAATCGATTCCCTGGGCGGCGGCGAGCAGTTCGATGCCGACCACGGCCGCGGCGTTCTCGAGCATGGACCCCAAGCGGCGCGCCGCGTGGGTTGCCATGCTGACGTGATCTTCCTGGTTCGCCGACGTGGGAATGGAATCGACGCTGCATGGACTGGCCAGCACCTTGTTCTCCGCTACCAGAGCCGCCGCAGTGACCTGCGCGATCATGAACCCTGAATTCACGCCGCTGTTCTCCACGAGGAATGCGGGCAGGCCGCTCATCTTGGGATCGACCAGAACGGCGATGCGGCGTTCCGCGAGACTGCCGATTTCTGCGATGGCGAGTGCAAGCGTATCCGCGGCAAACGCGACCGGCTCGGCGTGAAAGTTACCGCCCGACAGCACGTCACCTTGCTCGACGAACAGAAGGGGGTTGTCGGTCACCGCGTTGGCTTCTACTTCCAAGGTGGTGGCGCAGTTGCGGATGATGTCGAGGCATGCTCCCATGACCTGCGGCTGGCAGCGAAATGAATAGGGATCCTGAACCCGGCTGCAATCGAGATGAGAGGCACGGATCGCGCTGCCTTCAAGCAGGTGGCGGTATTCTCGGGCGACCGCAATCTGACCGGGCTGCCCGCGAACGGCGTGAATACGGGCGTCGAACGGCGAGTCGCTGCCCTTCAGCGCATCGACCGACATGGCGCCCGACACCAGCGCTGCGGCAAAGAGATCCTCGGCGCCGAACAGCCCGGCGAGCGCCAGCGCGGTCGACACCTGAGTTCCATTGATGAGCGCCAAGCCCTCCTTCGGATGCAATTTGAGCGGCTCGAGCCCGGCAAGGCGCAGCCCCTCGGCGGCGGGTGAGACGACCCCATTCACCCGCACCGAGCCGAACCCTAAAAGGACAGCGCTCAGATGCGCCAATGGCGCGAGATCCCCGGAGGCGCCGACGGATCCCTGCGATGGGATGAGCGGATACACCTCATGCTCGAGCAACGCCGCCAGCGCTTCAATGAGCTCAAGAGTCACGCCGGAATTGCCGCGGGCCAGGGCGTTGATCTTCAGAGCGAGAATGAGCCGCACCACCGGGTCCGGCAGCGCCTCGCCCACGCCGGCGGCATGCGAGAGCAGCAGATTTCTCTGCAGCAGCTCGAGCTGATCTGTGGGAATGCGGGTTTGCGCGAGAAGTCCAAAACCCGTGTTGATGCCATACGCCGCGTCCCCTTTGGCGACGATCCGATCCACCAACGCATTGGCGGCCACGATCCGCGAGCCATCCGCCGGAGCGATGGCGAGGATCGTCGGCTGCGCATGGATGCGTCGCAAACCGGCGAGGTCAAGTTCGCCGGTGGCCAGGGTGACGGCGTCGCTCATTTTAGCGATGCTCGATCATCGGCAGGTTCAGGCCCTGTTCGGCGGCGCAGTCGATGGCGATCTGGTAACCGGCGTCTGCATGGCGCATCACGCCCGTGCCGGGATCATTCCACAGCACCCGCCGGATGCGGCGCGCCGCGGCGTCCGAGCCGTCGCAGCAGATGACGACGCCGGAGTGCTGTGAGTAGCCCATGCCGACGCCGCCGCCGTGGTGGATCGACACCCAGGTGGCGCCGCTCGCGGTGTTGAGCAGAGCATTGAGCAAAGGCCAGTCGGAGACCGCGTCCGAGCCATCCTGCATGGCTTCGGTTTCGCGGTTCGGACTTGCGACCGAGCCCGAGTCCAAATGATCGCGGCCGATGACGATGGGGGCGGACAGTTCACCGCTCTTGACCATCTCGTTGAACGCGAGCCCGAGGCGGTGTCGTTGGCCCAAGCCCACCCAGCAGATTCGCGCCGGCAGACCCTGGAAGTGAATGCGAGAGCGCGCCATGTCGAGCCAGTGGTGCAAGTGCGGATCGTCGGGGATCAGCTCCTTGACCTTGGCGTCCGTCTTATAGATATCCTCCGGGTCTCCCGAGAGCGCCGCCCAGCGGAAGGGGCCGATCCCACGGCAAAACAGCGGACGAATATAGGCAGGTACGAAGCCCGGAAATCCGAAGGCGTCATGGACGCCGAAGTCCTTGGCAACCTGGCGGATATTGTTGCCGTAGTCGAAGACCGGCAGCCCCAACGCTTGGAACTCCAGCATGTACTCGACGTGCTTGGCCATGCTCCGTTTCGCGGCCGCGCTGGTGCCTTCGGGATCGCTGAAGCGTCGCTCGTCCCATTGCTCGACCGTCCAGCCCTGCGGCAGATAGCCATTGATCGGGTCGTGGGCCGACGTTTGATCGGTGAGCGCATCGGGACGGATGCCCCGCTCGAGCAGCGTGCCGAGCACATCGACGATGTTGCCCAGCAGCGCCACCGATAGCGGCCTGCCCCGTTCCTTGGCGGCATCGAGCATGCCGAGCGCTTCGTCCAGGGAGTTGGCTTGGACGTCGACGTAGCCGGTCTCCAGCCGTTTGGCGATGCGGCTGGCGCGGCACTCCACCGCCAGCATATTCGCACCGGCCATGGTGGCGGCCAGCGGTTGGGCGCCGCCCATGCCGCCCAAGCCGGCGGTGAGAATCCATTTGCCGGCAAGGTTGCCGCCGAAATGCCTTCGGCCCATTTCGGCGAAGGTTTCATAGGTGCCCTGAACGATGCCCTGGCTGCCGATATAGATCCAGGAGCCGGCCGTCATCTGCCCGTACATGGCAAGGCCCTTGCGGTCGAGCTCATGGAAATGTTCCCAGGTCGCCCAGTGCGGTACCAGGTTCGAATTCGCGATCAGCACCCGCGGCGCATCGGCATGCGTCGGGAACACACCCACTGGTTTGCCAGACTGAACCAGCAGGGTTTCCTCCTCGCTCAAGGTTTTCAAGGTCTCGACGATGCGGTCGTAGCAGTTCCAGTCGCGCGCGGCCCGGCCGATGCCGCCGTAAACCACGAGTTCGGCCGGATTCTCGGCGACCTCGGGATCCAGATTGTTCATGAGCATGCGCAGCGGCGCTTCGGTCATCCAAGAGCGCGCGCTCAAAGTGTTGCCGCGGTCGGCCCGTATCACTCGAGGTTTTTGGGGTGCAAGCATGGGTATTCCTTAAGGGCGAAAGCGCCCGGACATTTCGTACCGGGAACCGGGGTAGTAGAGACGGGCGACCGAGGCGATCTGCCCGGTCGTCCAAGTGCGGCGAATCATCAGCAGGCAGGGCTCTTCACGTTTCATGGTAAGGAGCTTTCGGGTGCGCTCATCGGGCATCACCGCGCGCAGCACATGCTCCGCCTCCTGCAAGGGGGCAACCCGGGTCAAATAGTCGTGAGGCGTCGTCTGGGTGAAATCGATCTTGAGGTAGTCGGGTGCGAGCTTGGGCAGCACGTAGCGGTCCTCGAGTTGCACGGGCTGCTCGTTCTCGAAGTGCACGATCACCGAGCAAAAGAGTTCGCTGCGCGGGGCGATGCCGAAGTCGTCCGCCAATTCTGCCACCGCTCGCATGCGCTCCAATGCCACGATTTCCGCCCGATGAGCATGGCCCCGTTCGCGGATCTCATCCGCAATGCTGCGGATCTCGAGCGGATGCGCATGCGGCTGGGCCTTGCGGTCGGCCACGAAGCTGCCGACTCCCGCAATGCGCACGAGCACGCCTTCATCGCGCAGTTCGCGGAGCGCCCGGTTTGCCGTCATTCGAGAGACGCCGAAGCTCTTGACGATGTCGTTCTCCGACGGCACGCGGCTCGCCGCGGACCACCTTCCCGACTCGATGTTGCCGAGGATGTGCTGCTTGACCTTGAGGTAGAGCGGCTGGGGGGAGGTCGACATCTTGTCCATTGGGAAATGTTACCCTGTATAGACAGGTACAGTCAACTCACCAGAGGCGGAAGCGATGTTCCGCGGGAATGAACCAGGGTGATTCCGGCGTCACCCCGAAAGCCTCATACCAGCCATCGATATGTCGAACATCCCCATTCACCCGGCAAGCATCCGGTGTGTGCGGATCGGAGGCCACATCGTTGCGTAAGGTTTGCGGTCGGCGATGGCCGCGCCGCAATTTGGCAAAGCCCAGAAAGAAGCGCTGATCGCCGGTAAGGCCGTTTATAACCGGTGCCGCGTGACCATGAAGGGAGGTGTGATAGGCCGCGAATGCCAACTGGAGGCCGGCAATATCGGCGATGTTCTCGCCGAGGGTCAAATGTCCATCGACATGCACGCCCGGTGCCGCTTCACAGCCGGAAAAGAGAGCGACGAGCTTCGCGGCATTGGCGTTGAAATGAGCGTTGTCCGTCGTCGTCCACCAGTCGCGCATGTGACCCGTCGCATCGAACCGACGTCCGACATCGTCGAAGCCATGGGTGAGTTCATGGCCGATAATGGCGCCGATGCCGCCATAGGTGAGAGCCGAATCCTGGTTCGGATCGAAGGCCGGTGGTTGGAGCAGAGCAGCCGTGAACACCACTTCGCTGAACGGTGCATAGTTGTAGGCGTTCACCGTCTGGGGTGTCATCGTCCATGCTGCGCGGTCTGTCGGGTGGTGAAGCCTTCTCAGGTCCCGGTCCCAGGCGTAGGCCGTCGCCCGCTCCACATCACCGAACAGATCATCCCGCCGGATGATCAAACCGTCGTACTGGTCGCCGTGCTCGGGCATGCCGATCTCCACCCGGTAAGCGTCCAACTTCTTGATCGCTTCCACCTTGGCCGCAGAGGACATCCAGGCTGAGCCCGAGATCGTCGCTCGCAACGTCGTCCTCAAGTTGTCGACAAGGATGCGCAGCGTGTCGCGCGATCCCGCGTCGAACCAGCGATCCGTGTAGAGCCGCCCCACCGCATCGCCCATGGCGCCGCGGCTGTCATCCATGTCCTTGGACCCTCCGCCGGACACCTGCGCGAGGGCCCGTTGCCAGCGAGGCGTCTGTTTCTGTGCACCGAGGAGACGGCGGCCGTGCAGGTCAAACCAGGCATCGGCGAATTCGTGCGACAGGAGCGGAGCGGCATTATCGGTCAAGTGAAACGCCGCCCAGGCTTTGAGGACGGCGATGGGTGTCTTCGAATAGAGAGCCGCCAAGGCGGGAATGGCCGACCGATCCACGGCGATGATTTGCCCGGCCCCGCCCACGGCCCCAGCCCCAGCCCCAGCGCCGGCCTCAGCGCCGGCCCCAGCCGTGGCCCGGACCAGGTTGGCGGCTTGCAGATACGCCTGCCAGGGAAATTCCGGCGACTCGCTTGCCAGTCTCGAGGCGTTGGTGGGGTTGTAGATTTTCGACTCATCGCGCTCTTCCGCGGCCGTCCAACTCGCTGCCGCGATCTTCGTTTCAAACTCCAAGACTCGAGCGGCGACAGCATCGCCCTTCTCCCACCCTACCAAGGAAAGAAGTCGGACGATGTAATCCCGGTAAGCTTGCCGAAGGTCGCCGGCGTCCGGCGCAAGGTAGACGCTGCGGTCCAAGGATCCCAAGCCGGCTTGACCGAGATAGATGGCGTAACGATCCGGATTGCGGCTGTCCGGTTCGATCCAGAGCTTGAAGAGGGAACCGTGAAAGGTGCTATTCGCACGCCCCAGGAGTCGCGCCAATGCTTCGCGTGAACCGGCCTGCCGAATCTCCGTGAGAGAGCGATCGAGTGGCGTGGCGCCGAGAGTCTCGATGCGCGGCTCGTCCATGAAGGCGGCGTAGTAGGCGCCCACCTTGCCTCGCTCGAGCGACGGCTGTTGATCGGCGTTGGCTGCCGCCTCCTCGAGCAAGGTTCGAACTTTGGCCGCCGCGGACAAGGTCAGCTCGGTGGCAGTTGAGAAACCAACGCGATCAGCGGGGATTGGATTTGCAAGGAGCCACCCGCCGTTGGCGAAAAGGAAGAAGTCAGTTCCCGGTTTTACTGTGGGGTCACCTCCGGGCCAGGCTTCGCTTGACGTATTCGGCCCGTCCACCACCGGTGCACCCACGGTGGCACCACCCGCGACCGAAGCGGATGCGAAGGCTGTGAAGAGCGCGAGTAACATGAACGGTCGGTGCAACGCGCGATCCCGGCGCGCTTCAACACAGCGCTGTGTCACTGCGGCGAGTAGGCGGGTTCCGTCGCCGCGTATGGCGCGGGGGCCAATTCCTGGGATGCGTCGATCAGCAGCCAGAGGAGCGCGCCCGCAAAGAGAAGAGCGGCCATGGGAATGAAGGGTGCGTTGTAATTACCGAAGTGCGCAACGATGTAGCCGTAAGCCACGGAACCCAAGAGCCCGCCCAATTGCGCGACCATGTTCATGAAACCCACCGTCGCTCCCGCATGCTGTTGCCCGATATCGAGGCACACGCCGAAAACGCCGGCTTGTTGGAGGGTGATTCCACCATAAGCGATCGCTAGAAATACGACCGTGAGAACGGGCGTTTGCGTCGCCATCGCGGCGATGATGGCGAGCCCGGCGATACTCAAGGCGGAAACACCCAAGGCCTGGCGCCCGCGCTTTCGGCCAAGCTTACCGACGAGATAATCGCTCACCGCGCCGCCGGTGAGATTGGAGAAAACGGCGACGACATAGGGGAGCGCCGATAACATCAGCCCGGCCTCGGAGAGGCCGCGGCCCTTGACCAGAAAAGTGTGGAACCAGGTTTGGAAGAAGTTGTAGGGATAGACGTAGCAGAAGGCGACGGCGGCAATGGCGAGGATGCTGCGCGAGCGGAGGGCCTCGCGCCATGGGAATGAGTGGGCGTGGTGTGCGGCGGTCAGCGGTTCCTTTGGCGCATCACGAAACCAGGCGTACCAGGCGATCGACCAGCAGACGCCCAACGCCCCAAAGACATAGAACGACATGCGCCAACCGTAGCGGCTCTGGATGGGTACGACCAGCAGCGGCGCGACGGCGCCGCCTATCTGTCCGGCCATGAGCAGGATCCCGCACATCGTGGCTCTGCGGGCGGCGGGAAACCACTGCGAGATGACCACCGATGCATTGGGGTATGCCCCGGCTTCGCCGGCGCCGAACAGGAAGCGGGTGAGCAGCAGCGGGTAGAAACCGGTCACGGCGCCAGTCAGAGCCGTGAAGGCGGACCACCAGAGCACGATTCGCGCGAGTACTTTTCTGGCGCCGATTCTGTCGCCGAGAAGTCCCGTGGGAATCTCGAAGAGACAGTAGGAAAGGGTGAAAAACCCGGTCACCCAACCCCAGCCGATGGGATCGATGTGCAAGTCCTCTTGCATACGCGGTCCGGCCACCGATATGCAAACACGATCGAGATAGGTGATCCCGGAGAGAAGGATCAGCAGACCCATGACGTGTCGTCGAGAGATCGAGGGGACGCTGCTGCTGAACGGGCGGGTCATGGCGCGGCGAGCGCGGTGGGGGCGGCGAGCCGGTGCATGAGCTTCGAGAATTCGTGGCGTAGCGGCAGTTCGGCGGCGTGATGCCCGTCCTTGACGACCCAGCGGCCGGCCACCATCACATCGCGGATCGCGGCGGAGCCGCCGGCAAACAGCAGGTGATCGAGTGCCGTGTCCAAGGGGGCGCCCGCCATGCTGGGATGATCGGGGTCAAGCACGATCCAATCGGCGCGGTTGCCGACGGTGAGCGTGCCGGCGGGCTGGCCGATGGCTCTCGCGCCGGATTCGGCGGCGTGGCTCCATAACCTCGTGCCGGCATGCGATTGCGAGGCATCGGCCAGCACCCCGCGCCGCCGCTTGCGCAGGCGCGCTTGATACTCCACCCAGCGCAACTCTTCGCAGGGGGAGACGGTGGCCTGACTGTCGGAGCCGACACAGAGCAGGCCATTCAATTTGAGAAAGCGGGCGGCGTCGAAGAAACCATCACCCAGATTGGCCTCGGTGGTGATCGATACGCAGACCGCGGCATGCGAGGCTGCGATGCCCTCGAGTTCCGCGGGCGTTGCATGAGTCGCATGTACCAAGCACCAATGGTCGTCCAGCAGGCCGGTGCCGAGCAGCAGCTCGATGGGGCGGCGGCCGGTCTCGCGTTCGCAGGCCTTCACCTCCTTCATTTGTTCAGCGACATGGATGTGCAGGGGTAGCGAGCGATCGATACAACGAAGTGCGCGCGCCGCAGTCTCCAGGGTGTCTAACGGTACGGCCCGCAGACTGTGGAAGGCGGCGCCGGTGCGCAGCGTGCGGCGTTCGACACGCCGTTCGTCGGCGACCCGCGTTTCGATGGCCGCAAGAAATTGATCGGTTTCGAGGGCGAAGCGCTGCTGTTCGCGCTTCAGTGGCTGGGCGCCGAAGTCGCTCGTTTGATAAAGCGTCGGGAGAAGCGTGAGACCGATGCCCGTGATGGCGGCGGCGCTGTCGATGGCGGCCCACAAGGGATTGCTGCCCGGATAGGGGGTACCGTCCGGGCGCCGGTGCAGGTAGTGGAATTCGGCGACGGAGGTGTAGCCAGCTTTGAGCATCTCGATGAATAACTGGGTCGCCAGCATCTCCAAGTCATCAGGCTCGATCCGATTGGCGAGCGCATACATGGCCTGCCGCCAGGTCCAAAAGCTGTCGCTGGCGGTCAGCCGGAATTCCGTATTGCCGGCCATGCCGCGCTTGCCGGCCATGCCGCGCTGGAAGGCGTGACTGTGGCCATTGGCCATGCCGGGCACGACGATGCCTGAAACCCGCTCGCAGTCGGCTGGAATAGGGCGCGAGGCCGGCGCGGGCGGCAGGACCGGCGTGGGCGGGACGGACGGTGGGGGCACGAGTGTCGGCGCGGTGGCGGGCGTGTCGATGGCCGTGATCCGACCGTCATCCGCCACGGTGACGATGGCCCCACGGACCCAGCCCTGGGCCAGCAGCGAGGATTCCAAGACGTAGCGTTGGGTCATGTTGCGTGGTTGGACCTGTTGCCTATACCTGTATAGGGAAGCTAGCTTGCCGTATCATGAGCGGAAGGGCAAACGGTCGGGCAAGGGCAAACGGTTGGGGGAAGGGTAATCGGTCGGTGGTCGGCAACGGGAAGACGAGATGGCGCAGCGATGGGATCGAGTTTGGACAGGCATGCATATGGCGACCATGGTCGCCGGCGCGGAGACCTACGGCAACCGCCGCGGCGCCGCCATTGCCGTGAAGGATGGACGCATTGCGTGGATCGGACCGGTCGCCGAGGCGCTCGCCCTGGCGGCGGCCGAGCAGGTGCCGGTGTCGCATCGCGATGGGCTGTGGATGACGCCCGGCTTGATCGATTGCCACACGCATCTGGTGTACGGCGGCAACCGGGTGGGGGAATTCGAACAGCGGCTCTGTGGCGTGTCCTACGAGGAGATCGCGCGGGCCGGGGGCGGCATTCAGTCCACGGTCAACGCCACGCGTGCGGCGGAGCCGGATGCCTTGCTCGAGTCGGCGCTGGTGCGGGCGCGTCGGCTGGCGTCTGAGGGGGTCACCACTCTGGAGATCAAATCGGGCTATGGCTTGGAATTGGCGACGGAGCGGCGACTCCTGCGTGTGGCACGGGAAGTGGGGCGGCGGCTGCCTGTCACGGTACGCACCACCTACCTCGGATTGCATGCACTGCCCGCGGAATCTCGCGAGGACCGGGCCGGTTTCGTGGCGCGCGCCGCGGGACCGTGGCTCGACGCCTTGGCCGGTGAGGGGTTGGTGGATGCCGTGGATGCATTCTGCGAGAACATTGCTTTCACAGTGCCGGAGACTGAAGCCTTGCTCAAGGCTGGGCAGCGCCTCAAGTTGAAGGCACACGTCCATGCGGGGCAGCTCTCGGACATGGGCGGCGCTGAACTTGCCGCAAGGTACGGTGCGTTGTCGGCGGATCACCTCGAGTATTTGAGCGCGACGGGCGCGAGCGCATTGGCGGCGGCGGGTACGGTGGCGGTGCTCCTGCCGGGAGCGTATTTCATGCTGCGCCAGAGCACTCCGCCGCCGGTGGCGTTGCTGCGGCAGGCGGGCGTTGCGATGGCGGTGGCCACGGACTGCAACCCCGGCAGCTCGCCGTGTACGTCGTTGCTGCTGGCGATGAATATGGCCTGCACCTTGTTCGGATTGACGCCGGAGGAGGCGCTGGCCGGCGCCACCCGGCATGCGGCACGCGCTCTTGGGGTAGAGCACGACGTGGGGACGTTGGAAGTGGGCAAGCGCGCGGATTTCGCGCTATACCAAATCGATCGGCCCGCGGAGCTCTGCTACAACTTGGGGGCAAATCCCTGCGTCGAGGTGGTGAGCGGCGGGGTCGCGCTGCCGGGCGGCGGGTCGATGGAGCGCGGCGCGGTTTGACGCGGCTCAAATTCCAGCTGGAGGCGACGGCGTCGGGGTCGCGGGCCAGAGCCGGCCGCTTCACGACGCTGCATAACGAGGTGTTGACGCCCACATTCATGCCCGTGGGGACGCACGCCGCGGTCCGTGCGCAGCGGCGAGAGGATGTGCTCGAGAGCGGCGCGCAGGTGCTCTTGGCCAACACGTATCATTTGATGTTGCGTCCGGGCACGGCGATGTTCGATCAATTCGGCGGCATCCACCGGTTCATGAATTGGCCGCGGTCGGTGCTCACCGACTCGGGTGGTTATCAAATCTTCTCGCTGCCGGGCAGCCGCTCGATCAGCGAGGAGGGTGCGCAGTTCAAGAGTTACGTCGATCACACCCGGGTGCGCTTGAGTCCGGAGAGCAGCATCGCCGCGCAACGCTCCATCGGCAGCGACATCATGATGGTCCTCGATCAATGCGTGCCGTCGACGGTTGCGCGCGACGTGGCGCAGGCGGCCATGGAGCTGACGCATCGTTGGGCGCTGCGCAGTTTGGCGGCGCGCGGCGAGTCGCCACAGGCGTTGTTCGGCATCGTACAGGGGGCAAGTTATCCGGATCTGCGCGCTGCGAGCGCGCGAGCCATCACCGACATGCCCTTCGATGGCTATGCCATCGGCGGTCTTGCCGTGGGTGAGGGTCCCGAAGAGCGTGAGGATTGCACGGCCATCGTCACCGAATTATTACCGGTGGACAGGCCGCGCTATCTCATGGGCGTGGGCACTACGCGGGATCTGCTCGAAGCCGTGCATCGAGGGGTCGACATGTTCGATTGCATTCTGCCGACGGCGCTCGCCAAGCAGGGCGTTGCTTTCACCAGTATGGGCCGCCGCGATCTGCGGCGCGCGGCGTATCGGGGTATGGAAGGGCCAATCGATCCTGATTGCGATTGCGGCACATGCACCACGTATTCGATCGCCTATTTGTTCCATTTGCAGCGGGCGAGCGAACCCGTGGGGTGGCAACTTCTTGGGCTGCACAACATCCACTTCTACATGCGCCTGATGGCGAGGATGCGCGAACACATTTTGGCGGATACATGGCAGAGCTTCTATCGCTCGCAGCGCGACGTGCTCGATGCGCGGGACAGCTATGGC
>Ga0209208_10000415_pt1 | contig 54521 bp, 43 predicted proteins | sample S1TSphfallax_3_FD_187694 | JGI IMG/M metagenome (GOLD analysis project Ga0209208, IMG submission 187694) | Host-associated microbial communities from peat moss isolated from Minnesota, USA - S1T2_Fd - Sphagnum fallax MG (SPAdes) (version 2) | ecosystem: Host-associated > Plants > Peat moss >... | reverse complement strand
CGACGTCACCGAGCGCAGAGCCTTCGGTCGCGCGTTGATCGACGCGGTGGCCCGGGAACAGCGGCGTATCGGTCAGGAAATGCACGACGGGCTGGGTCAGGAACTGACCGGGCTCGCTCTGACGGCGCGCGCGCTCGCCACGCGGGCGGAGCGGGAGTGGAGTTCCCACGCGTCGGAATTGGGTGAATTGTCCTTGTTGGCCGCGAACTGCATTCAAGGCGCGCGCCGTATCGTGCAGGGGCTCTCGCCGTTGAGCGAGGCCGACGGCAGCTTGGAAGCGGCTCTCGAGGCGCTCGCCCGGCGCAGCTCTTTGAGCGGTACGCTGGTCAGCCTCCGCAGCCGCTTGGAGGAGCCGATCGTGATCGGCCTGGAGACGCGCAACCACTTGTACCGGATCGCGCAGGAGGCCGTGCAGAATGCGCAGAAACACGCCGGGGCGAGCGCGATCACGATCGAATTGATGACGCGCGACGGCAAGATACGCTTGTCGGTCATCGACGATGGGCGCGGGGTTTACGGCGGTGGCGCGCACGGCGGCGGGGCGCGCGGACTGGGGCTCGGCATGCGCACGATGCGTTTTCGCGCCAACTCGATCGGGGGTCGACTGGTGACCGGCGCTCTGCGTTCCGGCGGCTACTCCGTGGTGTGCGAGGTAGCCCAAAGGGACGGCAGGCGCGAGACGGCCTGAGTCGGCCCCCTCACTGGCCGGCGGGGGCGCCCGGTGCGGGCTTCTTCGGCGGCTGGTGACGATGCAGGCCGGTGTCTTCGAGCAGCCGTTTGCGTACGTACAAGAACCGGATGTCGTCATATTCGAATGGCGAGCCGGTTTCGTAATAGCGAAAAGGCGTATTCGCGCGCTCGTCGACCGCATCGACCACGTCTAACGAGCCCGTCTTCCAAAAGGGCCCGCGATAAAGATCGACGATGTTGATGCCATAGCGTGCGCCGATGTCGCCTGCGAGTCCGATCGTGTCCCGCAAGGTCGAGGGTCCGAACAGGGGCAACACGACATAGGGTCCCGGGTGGACTCCCCAGGTGCCCAGGGTGTCGCTGAAACCGGTCGGGGCATTGGGCAGCCGGATTCGCTTGGCGACGTCGATCAGGCCGCCGATGCCGACCGTACTGTTGACGAGGAAGCGGCCGAGGCTGCGCGCGCCCTTGCCGAGCCGCCACTGCAGCGCGTAGTTGATCATCGTGCTCAATTCGGTGAGGTTGCCGAAGAAGTTGTGTACGCCGGAGCGCAGCGGAGACGGCAGCCGCCGGTACCCGTTCGCGACCGGCAGAAAGATCGCCGAATCGAAGCGCGCGTTGAACCGATAGGTGGCCCGGTTGAGCCTCTCCCACGGGTCGTAGGTGTACATCGAGGGGGCGTCGGCCGGCGTGAACTGCGGCGGTGGTTCCCCGTTCTCAGCCGCCGGCTCCGTCGTTTCGTTGGCGAGCGCCGCCGCGAGCGCGGCCCGGCTCTCCGCTGCGGTGGCATTGTCGGCGGCGGGCGTGGCGGAAGGGAGACTGCGGATGTCGACCGTCTGTGCCGCGCAACCCGCCAGGGCGGCCAGGCCCAAGGCCGCAAGCGCCAGGCGCAGGATCACGGAGCGGGCCGATGCCAGCGGCCGGCGAGCATGTCGAGCATGTCGGCGATCTGACGACGATCGCCCAAATTTCCGAGATGACCGCCATGGTCGTAGACGACGATCCGGTCGCCGAGCGTCCTTTCGAGCCAGCGCAATTCCGATTTGTCGAGGATCAGATCGTCGCTGTTGGTCTGCGCATAGTAATCCCCGTCGTTGCGCAAGGCGCCGGCGACGATGTCGAGTCGATTCTCGGCGATCAGCGAGGCGTTCGTCGCATGCGCGCGGTGCGCCAAATAATAGGGGGAGAACACCCGGGCGAAATATTCGGAGAACGGCATGGCGCGCAAAGTCATTTCGGTTTTCTCCAGGGGGTCGCCCACTTGAGGCGGGTGATGCGGATCCACGACGACGCCGGTATGGGCGTACAGATCGCCGGCGAAGAACATGTTGACCAGGTCCAGGCGGAAAGAAAGGGCGATGGCCGCCGAGAACTCGGCGTCGGTCTTGAGCACGGCCGCGGCGGCGCCGAGCAGAAAATCCTCGTCCAGTTCGACCCGATCCGAGGCGCGGTACAGATTCGCCAGTTCCGCGTACAACTGTCGGTAGAGGCGCTCGATCCCGGCGTCCCCGCTGCCGATGCTGAGAGCGAACAGACGGTCGAGCCGGCCGATCGAGGTGAACAGGCTGACGGGGGGATTGATCATTACCGCGCGGTGGATGCGAAGTTTTCCCTGGCTCGCATCGATGGCCTTGACCACCGCAGCGTTCGCGCCGCCGAGACTGTAGCCCAACACATCGATGTCCGTGACGCGCACGCGCCGCGGAAAGTGCGCGAGGATCGCCTGCATCGCGGAATACAGGTCCTCGCTGTCTTGGCGCAAATCACCCGCCACGCCCGTGCGCGATGCCGCGACGATGAACCCGGGAAACGTCGGCGACGGCATCGTCAGCACGTGATAACCCGCTCCATAGAGCGCCGCCCGCAGCGTCTGGAGCTTCGAGGTATTGCCGTCCCCGCCGGTGCCCGCGATCACGATCGCGAGCGGCGCCGGTTTCTTTTGCGCCGACAGCCAAACGCGCAACTTCTTGTTGAACCAAAAAACCGCGGGTACCGGATTCTCCCAAGGCAATTGAATGTCGATTTCCGTGAGCGGCACACTCGCGGGCAGCGGAGCCATTTCGTCGGGGGGCGTGCCGAAGACCGTGGCACGCAATGCAGCGGAGTCCGCGAGCCCGGTCGCGGGTCCCGCGGCCGGGGGCAAGGAGTTCGGCGCGGCCAATGCACCCCCGTCGGACGATGCATCCGCCGCAGGCAACCAGGCGGCGCTCGCGGCGGTCGCGACGAGGAATAGGAATAGCGGCCAGCGTGGCGGTCTTGGGCGAGGAAGCATCGACACGATATTCGCATCGAGGCGGCATCATGACAATGCACGCGCGGATTTGCGTGCGCGCCCCGATGCACGCCCCGATGCACGCCCGGGGTCGCGCCCGGGGTCGCGCCCCGATGCACCCCCCGTCGCGCCCCGATGCGGGCGCCGCTCCGGATTCAGGCGTTGAGGAGTCGGCTCGAGACGCGCTTCGCCGCGAAATTAGCGCCAAAAGCAAAGCGCAGCAAAGGCCCGAAGCTGTTCGCTGCCGCGCCGCCGACGAAATACAGGCCGCGCGCCGAGGATTCGAAATGACGATCGAGCCGCGGAGTTTCGTTCGACTGGCGGATACTCGCGGCCAACTTGGGGTCCAGAAAATTCAAGCGCGACAGTGCGACTTTATAACCCGTGCCCGCAATGACGTGATCGACCTCGACGACGTGCCGTTGAGACTCGCCCCTGCGGTCGAATTCCAGCCGTATGCTGCCGTTGCTCGCGCTCGCAGCGGCGAGCGTGCTGTTCGTGATCATCGGCAGCTGACCTTCGACGGCTTCGCGCACGAACCAGCAGGGTGCCGGCCCCAAGTGCCGTTCGACGGCACGGAACCGTAATTTCTCCGGCAGGGCGTGAAACACGGTTGGCACGTCGCAACAGAGGCGGGACCGCCACCCGGTGCCAAGTCCCGAACGCGGCGCCATGATTCTCTCGAGCAGGGAGCGTTTCACCTTCGGTGGCGTGTGAAACGCAATTTGCGAGCGTCTTGCGAACAATTGCGCGCTGGCGCCGGCACGATGCAGCAGCGCGGCGGCGTCGATCGCCGAAGCCCCGGCGCCCAGCACGGCAACGCGTTTGCCCTTGAACTCGCGGAAGTCGTTGTGATGCGAGGTATGGGTCACCAAACCGCTCGGCAGCGCCGCCAGCAGGGGCGGCAGGTGCGCAAAATTCATGATGCCCGTGGCGACGACGACTTCGCGCGCACGCAAGGTCTCGCCCGCGTCGGTCGAAAGCACATAGCCGTCGCTGCCCTTGCTCAAGGCCGTCACTGAAACCGTCTCGAGGTCCGGCACGTACCGCCGTTGAAATTCCAGAGCGTAATCGATGAAAACCTCGATTCTCACCGGCAGGCCGATCGGCGCATACGGAATCTTCTTCTCGCGGCAGTAGTCCTCGAGCGTGAACTCAGAATCCGGATCGTAGAGACTCGAGGCGAAGCCTTCCGATTTCAGTGAGGTGCCGGAGGCCATATGGTGCGACCAAAATCGCATCGGCAATCCGAAAATGCGCACGCTGCGGCCACTGCCGCGCAGGTGCGCCGCGAGCGACAGACCATAGGGTCCGGCTCCGACGATCGCGATATCGACGACTCCAACTGTCAAGGTGACGACTCCGTGGGTGCATCGGCCGCTTTTGTGACTTGGCCAACGGTTCGCGGAATATAAACGAACCCATACTCCGCAGGGGCGAGGATGGCCCAAAGTGTGACATGGAGCGGACTCTCTCGAGCGCGTGTCCATTTGCGCGACCTGGCGATCGCGCTGGGTTGTGGAAGGAACAGCGATGGAACATGATGCAGCCAAACAACGCCCCTGAATCGGGGAATATGTCAAGTGACAAGAAGTCCAATCGCCGGCTGCGGGGAGCTGTCGACGGAAGCCCTCAGGAAATCGCCAGATTGAATCGCGATCAAACGACGGTGCTCGTGGTGGCGGCCAAATGGTGGCCTCTGTCGGCGCGCCTGGCCCTCGCGTTCCTGCGCCAAGGCTGCCGGGTCAGTGCGCTGTGCCCGCGTTCGCACCCCCTCACGAAAGTCTCCGGTGTCGATCGAGTTCTCGTCTACGACGGATACGCCTCTCTCGAGAGTCTGCGCCGCATGCTCGCCGAGGCCTCGCCGGACTACGTCGTTCCCTGCGACGACGGCGTCGTCGCGCAACTGTATTGCTTGCACGCGAGTGATCCGAGATTTCGCCCGCTGATCGAACGCTCGATCGGTCATCCGGCCGCGTACCCAATCCTCGCGAGCCGCCTCGGACTGCTGAATACCGCGAAGGAACTCGGTATCGCGATTCCGCGCACGCGGGCGCTCGCGAGCCCGGCCGACTTGGAACGTTGGCACGAGGAGGTTGCGAGCGAAGGCGTCCTGAAGGCGGACGGGGAAACGGCGGGTAACGGCGTTCGAATCGTGCGCTCGCTCGATGCCGCGAAGCTTGCCTGGCGCGAGCTGCATGCGCCGATGAGCCGTCTCACGGCTTGGAAGCGTCGAATCATCGACCGGGATCCCCTCGCTTTGTGGTCTCAACGCGAGCGTGCCCAGCGGGACGTGATCGTTCAGGAACTGATCAACGGCCGGCCGGCCAACTCCATGATCGCCTGCCACGATGGCGTCGTGCTCGCCATCGTCTCGGTCGTCGTCGTCGCGAGCGAAGGTCCGACCGGCGCCTCGACGATCGTTCGCCGCGTTCACAACGAAGGCATGGAGCGCGCCGCCGAGTTGCTCGCCGGTCGCCTGAAGCTGACGGGCTTTTTCGGTCTCGACTACGTCATCGATACGCAGACCGACACGCCGTATCTCGTCGAGTTGAATCCGCGCGCGACGCAGCTCGGTCATTTCGAATTCGCGAACCAGCCCAGCCTCGTCGCCGCGCTCGTCGCGAGCTGGCGCGGTGTCCCGGGGCCGCCCTGTGCCGACCCGGTACACAACGATTTGCTGGCCTTCTTTCCGCAGGCGCTCGCGGCCGGCCCGAGCCTGACCGCGCTGATCGCGGCCAGTCATCTGGACCTCCCCGCGGATGCGCCGAATCTCGCCGCGGAACTGCGGCTGGCATCCTGGCCTCAACGTCGACTCGTCGCGCGTCTGTACCACGTCTTGCGCCCACCGCTGCGTTCCGCGCCCGTGATCTTCGAGGGGGAATCCGCTCTCTTGCCGGGAAATCAGCGCGCGCGCGCCGCGGCCGCGGTGTCGGCGCTCGTCGTGCGTTGACCGGCGGCGGACAGCTGCTTGATCGCGCGACGGCGTTTGAAAAAGGACAGATGATCGACGAACAGGATGCCCAGCAGATGATCCATCTCGTGCTGCAGGCAGACCGCCGCCAATCCGTTCAGCGCCGACTCCTGCGCCATGCCGCTGCGGTCGAACGAGCGGACGCGGACCTGCGTGGCCCGCTTCACGTTGGCATAGAGTCCCGGTAAGGACAGACAGCCTTCCTCCACGATGCCGATCGCATCCCGGCTCAGAATCTGCGGATTGATGAAGACCTGCGGCGGCGCCGTTTGTTTGGCAACGTCGATGACGACGACTTGCAGATGAACGTCCACCTGCGACGCGGCGAGACCGATGCCTTGCGAAGCCTGCATGGTTTCCACGAGGTCATCGATCAAACCGCTCAGGCCCGCATCGAATCGGGTGACGGGTTCCGCGACCTTGCGCAGGCGAGGGTCGGGATATTCGAGGATCTCGAGACGCGCCACGGCGGCTATCGGTTGAGATAGAAATCAACGAGGGTGTCGAGCGGATCACGGGTGCCGAGCGGCACGGCTGCCGGGACGGGGGGCGACCAGGGACCGGTCGCTTTGGAGATCAGGGGCACCATCGCGCACAGGGTTGCCACGAGGAGTACGATCTCGAGCGAGTAGACGGCCGAATACCCCGTGGCGGCGCCGATCAGACCGGTGCCCAAGCGGCCGTCCATCGCCATGCCGCCGACGACGTCCCGAATGACACCGCTGAATGCCACGGCGATGCCGGCGGCGGTGGCCTGCACGGCGCCCCAGGCACCGAGCGCGAGGCCGCGTTGTTCCGCCGGCGCCAAATTCATCGTCGCAGTCAGCGTGCCGTGGCCGAACAGTCCCCCGCCGAAGCCGATCAGGAACGTGCCCAGACCGAACAACAGCGGTGAGTAGAGCGGGGCGGCGAAGATCACACAGGAGAATGCGGGAATTCCGACGAGCGCGCCGATGCTCGCCATGCGAAAAGGATCCGCGCCACGGCTGAGCACGCGCGATGCCAGACCGAAGCCGAGCAGTCCGCCGACGGCGAGCGTCGCCGTGAGTTTCGTGGTCGAACCCACGGTCAGGTGCAATATCTGGCCGCCATAGGGTTCGAGCAACACGTCCTCCATGCTGAAGGCCATCGTCCCGAGACCCACGGCGACGAGACGTCGCAGGGCGAAACTCCCGCGCGTGAAGGCGCGCCAGGAATCGCTGAACGAGGCGTCATTGGGCGTGGGGCTGAGCCCAAGTCGCGCGGGCCGACGCGCCTCCTGTTTCCACAGCGCGATCACGTTCAGGAACATGGTCGCGACCGCCGAGCCTTGAATGACTTGAACCAGACGCGCGGCGGTGAAGTCGACGAGCATCGCGCCGAACAGCAAGGCGCTCAGGATCATGCCCACGAGCAGCATCACGTACATGAGGCCGACCACTTTCGGATGCGACTCGATCGGCGCCAGATCGGTTGCGAGCGCCAGGCCGATGGTCTGTGTGGTATGAAGACCCGCGCCCACGAGCAGGAACGCAAGTCCGGCGCCCAGTCGTCCCACCCAGAGCGGCGCGTTCGCAGCCTCGCCGGCACCCGAGAGCACCAACAAGGCGAAAGGCATGATCGCAAGACCTCCGAATTGCACGAGCGTGCCCTGCCAGATGTAGGGCACGCGCTTCCAGCCGAGCACCGAGCGGTGATTGTCGGAGCGGAAACCGATCACGGCACGAAAGGGGGCGAACAACAGCGGCAGCGCCAACATGATGCCGACCAGCGAGGCGGGCACCTCGAGTTCGACGATCATGACGCGGTTCAGCGTGCCGATCAGCAGGACCAAGGCCATGCCCACGGAAATTTGGAAAAGTGAAAGCCGTAACAGCCGGCTGAGCGGCAGGTCCGGCGTGGCCGCATCCGCGAACGGTAGAAAGCGCGAGCCGTACCCGGCCCACGTTCGCATCATTCTCAGGCTAACGCGATTCATGCTCGGGCACCATCCTTCAAAACGGGGGGTCGAGACTCAACGAGTCCAGACCCCCTCGGTGCATCGACATCGATGCGACCTGATCGACTCTTGTTACGGAGCCGACGTGTCGGCCGGCGCGGAGTGGTGGGCCTTACCCTGCCAATACGCCGAGAACCACGTCGTGTGCGTCAAAATCGAGAAGTGCACGAGCAACGCGATCACGAGGACCGTCCCCAAGAACAGGGGCAGGCCGACAGTGGGTTTTACGACTAACCAGATTCTTGCTTGATTCATGGTTCGTCTCCCTTAACGAAGCCAAGGGGTGTAGAGGTACGCAAGGATATGCGCCACTACCGCAATCGCGAAAAATACTCGCGACCCATCGATGACATGCTTATGCAGCTCCTCGGCTTCCGCCAAGGTCAGGCCCGTGGGCCATACTCTATTGGGATCGTCTGCCATACAGTTCACTCCTTCAACTATCTATTGCTTCGGCCAATCTCGTGCGATACCCGCACGCGGGTTGATCATCGCTGCTGGATGCCGGCGACGAAAAATGAAACGGATTGACGGGGACTGAACCTCAAGGCGGTTGAGAGTACGGCGCACGCTGCAGTTTGGTTTCGAATTGCCACCGGTGCGACCCTTAGCCTTTGTTGTGATTTGCTATCGACGTTAGGTATCCCGCAACACACCAATCATAGGAATGTAAGGAAAAAATGTCAATCTGATTTGTCAAGTAGACGTGACACTTATAGCGTCAAAAAACCATCGAGCGGAACGGCGCGCAGCGTCGCCTGCGCGCTTGCCCGCCCGCCTCAAGTCACTCCGCCAAGAATCAGTTTTTGAGCAGCGGAATATGCAGCAGGGACGAGAGCGGCGTGGGATTGTCGGACAGCTTGGTGCTCGACCGCGAGGATTTGGTGAGTTCGGGGAACGGTAGGCGCGCGCTCCACGAAGTCAGGACCGGCAGCGTCCAGAACGTCGAGAACAAACCCGACGACAGCACCGGAATGCGCAGCGCCGAGGAGATCGGTGCGGCTTCATCCCAGAGCGCCGCGCGATCGGCGACCGACGGGACGGGGGAAGGCAGGGGCGCGAATTTATCCAAGATCTTCTCAGTCTTGCCGCCGGCGCCGAACGGTGCCCGCACGACCACCAGATACTGTCCCTTGGCGACGGCTGGTGCGTATACCTTGGCCTCCGAATTCAGCACGAAAGCGCCGGCGATCTTAGCAGCGAGCCCGTCGACGGAGGTGGCGGAATCCGGTCCGACCAGCGTGATCAGATCATCGGTATACCCTTCAGCCGCGAGTTTCTTGATCGCGTCGGCCGCCTGTTGCGCGGAACCGAAAAGACGAACGATTGGGTGATTCAAAACGTGCTCCCTATTTATTCATGATGATCCGGACGGGCCAGCGACCCGCGACGCCGAGTCTCGGGTGTAGCGACGCTTCGTAGCGTACAACCTCGCCAAACACTTGAGAAGACAGCCGCTTCCCGCGCCTGGAAAACCGCGCTTGGCGCCGTCCGGTGCCCGCTCGTCGCACGCGTTTGGCAGTCCCCCATCGCCGGGAGCACAGTGTCGGCAAGCGGCATCCGCCGTAATCGCGAGACGCAAAGATGAAGACATTTGAGGCACACTGCCTGGCGATGAGCCCAGGAGCCATGAAGCCCCCGTCGCAAAACGATTGGACGAAGCTGCTGTCGCGTGCCGCGGCCAGCGCGGTCTTCTCCGCCCTGTTCGGGGTGGCATTGTCCGTCGTGCGCGAGCAGGACGTGTGGTACTCGATTCTCTACTCGGTCTGCATCGGCTTGATCTGTTGGTTGTGCATCGATGTCGGCCGACTCCTCGTAGCCCGCACTCTGGCGGCGCCTGCCGGCGCGGGGCGCGATCGCGACTGGCCGGGCTGGGGATGGATGCTCGTGCTCATCGTCGCCGGCAGTGCCTTCGGCTACGGCAGCGGCACGGTCCTCGGGGATAGGCTCACCGGCTTTCGTTCGTCGAATCTGCTCAGCGCCGGAAGCCTGCGCGAGTCCTTGACCTTGTTGCTGTTCGCACTCGTACCCGCGGCGATCGCCACTTATTTTTTCTATTCGCGCGGGGTGCTGGCCGATCGCACGGCGGCGGCCGAGGCGGCGCAACGCCAGGCAGCCGAGAGCCGCTTGAAACTGCTCGAGGCGCAACTCGAGCCCCATATGTTGTTCAACACGCTTGCGAACTTGCGAGTGCTCATCACGCTCGATCCGGTGTGCGCTCAGGCGATGCTCGACCAGCTGATCGCGTTCCTGCGGGCGACCTTGGGCGCGTCCCGCGTCGCCGCGCACTCGCTGCGGGCGGAGTTCGATCGGCTTGGCGACTATCTCGCGTTGATCCAAGTGCGCATGGCGGATCGGCTCTCGGTCCGTTTCGACCTGCCCGACGCGCTCGCGGACCTGCAGATCCCGCCGCTGCTGTTGCAACCGCTCGTCGAGAATTGCGTCAAACACGGTCTCGAGGCGGCGATTGCCGGTGGCCGCATCGAAATCGCGGCGGCTCGCGAGGGGGATGATCTGCTCCTGCGGGTGCGCGACACCGGCGTCGGACTTTCACGTGTCGCGGCCCACCGCGAGGAGCCGGCCGCCGGCCAATTCGGGCTCGCGCAAGTGCGCGAACGCCTCGACTCGCTCTACGGGGCGCGCGCATCCCTTTGCCTCGACGCGGCTCCCGATGCCGAGGGCGGGACGCTCGCCGTGATCCGACTCCCGATCGTTTCTGCATGAGCCGCCCCAGCGCCACCGCCCTGATCGCGGAAGACGAACCACTGCTGGCCATGAGTCTGCAGGCAGAACTCGCCGCTTTGTGGCCTGAACTGCGCATCCTCGCCCAGGTTCGTCACGGCGAGGCAGCGGTCGAGCAGGCGCTCTGTCTGCATCCGGACCTCGTCTTCCTCGACATTCGCATGCCGGGTCTCGGCGGAATCGAGGCGGCGCAGGCGATCGGCGAGGACTGGCCCGAGGGTCGAAGCCTCCCCTTGCTCGTGTTCGTGACCGCTTACGACCAATACGCCCTCGAAGCATTCGAGCACGCGGCCATCGACTACGTGCTGAAGCCCGTGCAGCAGGATCGGCTCGCCAAGACCTGCGCCCGGCTGCAAGCGGCGCTCGGCGCGCGCGATGGCGCACACGATCCGGCTTCGATCGACGCGACGCTCGGCCAATTGCGCGACCTGTTGTCGCGGCAAGGCATTGCCGCGGCGCCTGTGCCGCCGCTGACCGTCATTCAAGCCAGCGTCGGCTCGACGATTCACCTGGTGCCGATCGGCGAAGTGCTTTATTTCGAAGCCGCCGACAAATACATCCGGGTCGTGACCGCGGCGCGCGAATATCTGATCCGAGTCTCCCTGCGACAACTGTTGGAGCAGCTCGATCCGGCCATCTACTGGCAGATCCATCGGGGAACGGTGGTGCGCAGCGACGCCGTCGCCGCCGCCATGCGAGATGAAGACGGGCGGATGCAGCTCAAGCTGCGCCAACGGCCGGAACTTCTCAGCGTGAGCCGGCTCTACGCTCATCTGTTCAAGCCAATGTGACGGGAGTCGGCGATGCACAAGCGAAAACTGGGACGATCCTCGCTCGAGGTCGTGCCGCTCGCGTTCGGCGGCAACGTGTTCGGTTGGACCGCCGATGCGGCGACCTCGCACCGGCTGCTCGATCGCTTCGTTGACGATGGCTTCAATCTGATCGATACGGCCGACGTGTACTCGCGCTGGGCACCCGGCCATCATGGCGGAGAGTCGGAGATCCTGATCGGCAACTGGCTCAAGAAATCCGGCAAGCGCAATCGCGTCCTGCTTGCCACCAAGGTAGGCATGGAAATGTCGGCCGAGCGCAAGGGGCTGTCGGCACGCCATATCGCCGCCGCCGTCGAGGATTCGCTGCGCCGCTTGCAGACCGACACCATCGACCTCTATCAGGCGCACACCGACGATGCAGCGACGCCGTTGCCCGAAACGCTCGAGGCCTTCGACAAGCTGATCCGGAGCGGCAAGGTGCGCGCGATCGGTGCGTCCAATTATTCGGCGGCGCGCCTGCAGGAGAGCCTGGATCTCAGCGAAAGCCACGGCTGGGCGCGCTTCGAGTCCCTGCAGCCGCTCTACAACCTCTATGACCGGGCGGCTTTCGAGGACGAACTCGCCGCGGTTTGCCGCGACAACGAACTCGGCGTGATCAGCTATTTCTCCTTGGCCGCGGGCTTCCTGACCGGCAAGTACCGGCAGGAGTCCGACCTCACCGGCAGCGCGCGCGGCGGCCGGGTCAAGGAGTATCTCAATCCGCGCGGCGCGCGGATCATCGCCGCGCTCGAAAGGGTCGCCGGCGACAGAGGCGTGGCGCCCGCTCGGGTCGCGCTGGCCTGGCTGATCGCGCGCCCGGGGATCACCGCGCCGATCGCGAGCGCGACGTCGCTCGAACAGTGGGAGGAGCTGGCTGGCGCCGTGCGCCTCGAATTGCCGCGCGACGCGCTCGCGGCGCTCGACGCCGCCAGCGCCCCCGATCAGGGTTCCTGAACTTCGTAACCTTGGGCGCGCAGCGAGGTGAGTACGCCGTCCTCGCGCAAGAGCGCTTCCATCGGCAGCACGGCGAAGCTGCCGGCATGATCGCTCAGGCTTCGTTCGGCGGCTGCGAGCCAGGTCGCGCGCAGCCGGTCCATGAGATCCTGGAACCGATCGCGCAGCGTCGGCACGCTGGCGAGCGCATCGAAACACGCCAGATCCTGGTCCGCAAAGGGAAGCGCCCGTAGCGCCGCGATGTCGCCGAGCGACCAGGCGTTCGCGCGTTGCTTCATCGCCTGTAGATCCGTCTCGAGCCGGGTCATCGTCGTGTCCAGGCAGCCGATTTCGGCGGCGGCTGGCAGCTGCGCGAGCGCGCCGATCGCGCCCTTGGGATCGGTGAGCGGCATCTTGAGCGTGACTGGCACGATGGGCACGCCCGCGCGGCGCGCGGCCTGTTTGACCCGGTTCCAGACTTGATCGTCGTCGCTGAGTCCGGAGGCGGCGACGGCATGGGTGTACAGATCGTGCGCGGCAACCAGCGGCCGCAGATGCTCGTCATCTCCACCCAGATACTTCACGCGCAGCGCGAGCCAGCGCATGTACATCTCGTGCGGCAGGCGCTGCGCGAGCGTCAGGCCTTCCGGATCCTTGCGCGCGTGCAATAGCGAAGGCAACAGCGTCAGACCTCGGAAGAAGCCGACGTCGAAGTCGATATCCGGTGGGGCCAGGACGGCCTGAGATTCCGTGATGCGCTCGACGACTGCCGTTGAGCGCCAGTTCATGTCCTTCGGCAGGGGGCTCTGTACGCCGAGAATCCACAGCGTGTGATCGCCCTTGGTAATGCGCCACAGGCCGGGGCCGGCGCGCTCGCCCGTCACCAGCACCTCGTCGAGCGTGGGCGTTGCGGCATCGGCGGTCGCGGCCACGGGCGATCCTGGCGAGCCGGGCGGGGCAGGCCTCGCGGCCCACGCGGGTGCCGCCGCCGCGAGGAGAACTCCGACGAGCGTGGTCAGAATCGCGCGGTACGGCGCCTCACGCGAATGAGGTCGACCCCGCCCTCTTCCTGGCCGAGTATCCATCAGCGCGGCACGAGGCGCAGGCGCGTGATTTCGCCGGGCACGCCGAAGCGATTCGGCGGACCCCAATAGCCGGTGCCGCGGCTGACGTAGACGCAAAGATCCTCGCGCCGATAGAGCCCGGAGGTGAAGGGTTGGAAAAAGCCCACGAAGAAGTTCCAGGGCAGGAATTGGCCGCCATGGGTGTGTCCGGAGATTTGGAGATCGAAACCCGCTTGCGCCGCGGCGGGGGCCGTGTTCGGCTGGTGCGCGAGCAGGATGCGCACCGCCGCATCGGGCGGAGCTCCGCGCAGCGCCGCGACCGGGTCGCTGCGCTGCGCCGGATCGAAGTGGCCGGCGCTGTAGTCCGTGACGCCGGCGAGCACGATTTTCGCGCCGTCCTGCGCCAGCACGACGTGCGCGTTCTTGAGCACCGACAGTCCCAGTCGCGAGATTTCGCGCGTCCATTCGCGTTCCCCCGAATAGTATTCGTGGTTGCCGGTGACGAAATAAACGCCGCGACGCGCGTTCAGCGCCGCGAGCGGTGCCGTCTCCGCCTGCAGTTGGCCGACGCTGCCGTCGACGAGATCGCCGGTCACGGCGATCACGTCCGCCTCGAGGCGATTGACGCGTTCGACGATTCGGGTGACGAAGCCGCGCCGGATCGTCGGCCCCACGTGCAGGTCGGATATCTGTGCGATCGAGAACCCGTGCAGCGCCGGCGGCAGATTGGGGATCGGGACCTCGACTTCGACCAGCTTCGGGTGGCGTGCGCGCAGCAGCCCGACCAGACTTGCGGCGGCGGTGAGCGCGAGCACCATGATCGCGCTCGGCCTGACCCAGGCCGCGGCCCGATCCGGCGGCAGGATCAGCGATGCAACCAGCAGCACGAGATCACGCAGCAGGGTCGCCACGAACAGCGAAGAAAAGAATCCCATCGCGATCAAGCCGCTCCAGTTGAGCAGTGACGCGAACCCGTGAGCGGAATTGGAGCGCAGGCGCACCGAGCGCAGGATCAACAGGCAGACGCCCAAGAGCACGAGGATGCCCACGGCCAGCCCCAGCGGGCCGCGCGTGAGCGGCGGCAGCAGCCGCCAGCCGATGTAACCCGGCAGTGACAGCATCAACCAAAAAGGATTCAGAAACGGGCGTCGGACAGCCAACCGTCAGGTGCCTTGCGTTGCTTGGAGACTGTGGCGCCTACCATACCCGAAATAAACCGCACAGCCGATCAGCAGCCACGCGAAAAAGCGCCAATAGGTGATCGTCGGCAGCGCCGAGATCAGCCAGCAGGAGAAGCCGATGCCGATGATCGGCGTCAGCGGCATCAACGGCGTGCGAAAGGGACGCCGCAGTGCGGGCTGACGCCAGCGCAGCACGGTGACCGCACTGCAAATGACGATGAAGGCGCCGAGCACGCCGATGTTCACGAGCTTCGCGAGCTCATCGAGAGGAAAGCTTCCGGCCGCCGCTGCCGTCACGAGGCCGAGCAAGATCGTCGTGCGAAAGGGGGTGCGCCAGCGAGGATGCACCGCTCCGAACCAGGCGGGCAGCAGGCCGTCGCGCGAGAGCGCGAACCAGATGCGCGCGCCGGCGAGCAGATTCGCGAAGATCACGCTCGTGATGCCGCAGATCGAGGCCAGCGAGACCGCGATCATGATGCGCGGCAGGCCGATCGCCGTGAAAGCGCCCGCCACGGGCGCCGGATTGTCCAGCGTGCCGTACGGCACCATGCCGGTCAGCACCAGGCAAATGGCCACGTAGAGGAGCATCGCGATGCCCAGGGAGAGCACGACGGCGCGCGGCAGGTCACGCTGCGGGTTTTCCGCCTCCTCGGCGGCGGTCGTCAGCATGTCGTAGCCGAAAACGGCGAAGAATACGATCGAGGCTCCCGCGACCACTCCGTGCAGGCCGAAAGGCATGAACGGATGCCAGTTCACCGGCTTCACGAACGCGACGCCCGCGGCGATCACGAGCAAGGCCGCCGCGATCTTGATCGCGACGATCACGGCGTTGAAACGCGCGCCCCACTCGGTGCGCGTCGCCAGCAGGGCGGTGATCAGCAAGGCGATCAGGATCGCCGGAAGATTCATGACTCGCCCCGGAGCGCTCCCCCAGGCACCCTGGGCCCACACCGGCAACGCAATGCCGGCGGCCGCGAGCAGGGCCTGCACGTAGCCCGACCAGCCGACCGCGACCACGGCGGCGATCAAGGCGTACTCGAGCAGCAGGTCCCAGCCGATGATCCAACCGGCGAACTCACCGAGCACTGCGTAGCCATAGGTGTAGGCGCTGCCCGAAACGGGGATCAGACTCGCAAACTCGGCGTAACAGAGGGCCGCGGCCGCGCTCGCGACGCCGGCGATCAGGAATGACAGCACGACGGCCGGGCCCGCCTGGTTCGCCGCGACCGTGCCCGTGAGCACGAAAATGCCGACGCCGATGATCCCGCCGAGTCCGATCGCGGTGAGCTGCCATAGTCCGAGCACGCGTCGCAGGCCACCGCGTTGCGCGTCGCTCTGCAGGTCGGCGATCGGCTTGCGGCGGGTCAGCGTCGCGAGCAAGCCCACGCCTTACTTGCCGCCGTCCGCGATGAAACGGTCGATGCGGCGGTCGAGCACGGGCAGCGGCACCGAACCCATCGAGAGCACCGCGTCGTGGAACGCACGGATGTCGAACCGTGCCCCCAGCGCCTGCTCGGCCTTCTGGCGCAAGGCCTTGATCTCCATCATCCCGAGATAATACGACAAGGCCTGCCCGGGCCAGCCGATGTAGCGATCCACCTCGGTTTCGATTTCGTGCTCGCTGAGCGCCGTGTTGTCGCGCAGGTACGTCTGCGCCTGTTCGCGCGTCCAGTTCAAATGATGGATGCCGGTATCGACGACGAGCCGGCACGCACGCCACATCTGGTAGCTCAGATAGCCGAAGCGCTCGTAAGGCGTCTCGTACATGCCCATTTCCACGCCGAGGTATTCGGAGTACAGCGCCCAGCCTTCGCCGAACGCCGAGATGTAGGTGTAGCGGCGAAACTTGGGCAGTTCGGCCTGCTCGGCGGCGAGGGAGGTTTGCAGCGAGTGCCCGGGCGAGGACTCGTGCAGGGTCAGCGCGGTCAGCGATGGCAGCGAGCGTGAAGGCAGGTCGTAGGTATTCACGAAGTAGACCCCCATGCCGCCCCGGCCCGCCGTGTAGAACGGGGCGAGATCGGCGGGGACGGGTTCGATACCGAAGCGGTTGCGCGGCAGGGTGCCGATGTATTGGCCGATCTTGCCGTCGACGCGCTTGGCGATCCAGGCGGCTCGAAACAGCAGGTCATCGGCCGTCTTCGGCGCGAACTGCGGGTCGGTGCGCAGATACTGCAGGAATTCGCCGAACGTGCCCTTGAAGCCCGTCGTTGCGATCGTCGCCAGCATCTCCTCGTGCAGGCGCGCGACTTCGGCGAGCCCCAGGGCATGTATCGTGTCAGGATCCGCGTCGAGCGTCGTGAATTCCTTGATCCTCGAACGGTAATAGGCCCTGCCGTCGGGCAGCGCATCGGCCGCGAGCGTCGTGCGAGCCTTCGGCACGTATTCCGAGCGCATGAACGTGAGCAGTTTTGCGTAAGCCGGGATCACGGTGTTGCGGATCGTGGCGAGTGCCTGGGCGCGCAGCGCGGCTTGAGTCTGCGCCGGGATGGCGGTGGGCATGGTCTCGAACGGCGTGTAGAACAGATTCTTCTCGTCGGGCGCCTCGATGACGGCGACGATCGATTGGTCGCGGCCCGAGAGCGTCACGCGCGGCACGCTGAAGCCGCGCTTCAGGCCCGCCCGCATGTTCGTGATCTGTTGATCGAAGTAACGCGGCACGTCGCCGAGCATCAGGAGATAACTGCGATAGCTGTCCTCGTCCTTGAAAGGGCGCCGCGCCGCGAAGCCGAGGTTCGTCCAGAACGACGTGTCGCTGTTGAGCGGCATCTGCCAATCCTTGACGTGTTGATCCAGGGCGAGGACTTTGATCTGCTCCTCATAGACCTGGTAGTTCACCTGGTCCTGGGCGCTCAACTGGCTCGCGTCGATGCCCGCCAATTCGTGCAGCACTGCGCCCCAGTATTTCTCCCGGGCGTCCTGGGTCGCGGCATCGACCTGCGGCAGGTGATCGGCCGGTTTGCGATTCCCGTCTTCGTCGTCGGCTCCCTCGAACTGCGTCTCGCGCCAGTTCCATTCGCGGGTGTAGAGATCGTGAAAACGGTTCGTGGCGTCGTCGTCCGCGCGGGCGACGGGGGTCAGCAGGATGAGGGCGAGGACCGTCGGGCGGAGCAGGGCGTTCATGGGGGCAAGGGCGCTCATCGGGCGGGGCGCGTCGCGTTGGCCGAGGCGATGATCTCGAGCGCCGCTGCGCGCTCCGCACCCTCGAGCACGAGTCTCGGGGCGCGCACGCGTTCGCTGCCGAGCCCCACGACCTGCTGGGCGAGTTTGATCAGTTGCACGAACTTCGGCACGGTATCGAGCCGCAGCAGCGGTAGGAACCAGGAGTAGAGGGCCGCGGAGGCCGCGGCACCACCGCTCTCGGCGAGTTCGAACAAACGGACCGATTCCTGCGGATAGGCGTTGACGAGACCCGCGATCCAGCCGACCGCACCCATCGCGAGGCCCTCGACGATCGCGTCGTCCATGCCGACCAGCAGTTCGAGCCGATCGCCGATCAGGGCCTGAATCGCGGCGAAGCGGCGCACGTCGGCGGAGGATTCCTTGACCGCGGCGAGATTCGAATAGCTCGCCGCGAACTCTGCGATTTGCGCCGGTGCGAAGTCGGTCTTGTAAGCCACGGGGTTGTTGTACAGCATGCAGGGCAGGGACGTCGCGCCGATGACGGCGCCGACGTGAGCGCTCATCTCCCGGGCATCGCTCGAATAAACGTAGGGAGGCAGCACCATGAGGCCGAGCGCGCCGATACGCTCGGCTTCCCGGGCGAGTCTCACCGCCTCTTCGGTCGAGAGGGCGGCAATCCCGGGAATCACCGGCGCCCGGCCGGCCAGTGCGCCAACGAGCGTTTGCAGGACTTCGAGTTTCTCGGCGAAGCTCAAGGTCGCCGCCTCGCCCAGCGATCCCAGCGGCACGATACCGCGGCAACCGGCGTCGATCAGCACGCGAGCGTGCCGCGCGAGGAAGTCGTGGTCGACGCGACCGTCGGGGCCGAACGGCGTCGTGATGGCGGGTATGACCCCGTGCCAGATCGATGGTGTGCTCATCAGTTGCCTCGAGTGCTCGTGGGGGTAAGGGAGTCGGCCATGGGTTCGGACAGTGTCGAGAGCCGGACCGGAAACAAGGGGGCCGCCGCGGCGGGCTGGGGGTAACGGCCCAGCGCGGCGAGGATGTCACCGCAAAGACGGCCCTGACAGGCGCCCATGCCGCAGCGGGTCGCGAGCTTGGCGGCGCGTCCGTCGTCGAAACCAGCGAGGGCGCCCAGCGGCACGTCTTCGCACCGGCAGACGATCGTCTCGGGGGATGCGAGCGCGCGCAAGCGCGGATCCAGCGCGAAGCTTCGCGCTACCCGCGCGGCGAAGCGGCGTGCTCTCTGCTGAAGTCCCGCCAAGCGCGCTGCCGCGGCCTCCTGACCGCAGGCGGCAAGGCCGGCGATCCGCCCCTCGATCGATGCGGCGGCCGCGCCGCCCACGCCGCGCACTTCACCGGCCGCATAGACACCGGAAATACTGGTTCGCAGCCGCGCATCCGTCGCGACCGCGGCGTGTGGTCCCGAGCGATCGAGGCGGCAGCCCAACAATTCCGCGAGCTCCACGTTCGGCACGAGCCCATAGCCCACGGCGAGCTGGTCGCACTCGAGCTGGCGCAGACCGCGCGGCGTGCGGATCGACACCGATTGCAGGCGAGCGTCGCCCTGCGCCGCGACCACGAACTCACCGCAGCGATACGGGATCCCGAGCGACCCGAAGCGCAGGCGCATCGCCTGCAAGGCCGTCCCCGGGCTGGCCGCAAGGCTGCAGGCGAAGCGACGAACACGCATGGCGGGCGCCTGCTCGAGAATCGTGAGCAGCCGCGCCCCATGCTTGCGCAATCCGGCCGCCACCGCGAGCAGCAGCGGGCCGGTGCCAGCGACCACGACCCGCCGCCCGGCGATTGGCCAGCCCTGTTTGACGAGCGCTTGCAGCCCGCCGGCGCCCGTAACTCCAGGCAGCGTCCAGCCCGGAAACGGCAGGATCAATTCGCGGGCCCCCGTGGCGAGAACCAGGCGCTCGTAGCGCAAGCGGACCGCGCCTCCCGCACGTTCCGCCAACAACTCGCCGCGCTCGGCGGCGACGATCTGGGTGGCTCCGAGCCATTGCACGGCCCCCGTCGCGGCGGCGATCGCCCGGCGCGCGGCGCGGACGGAGCCGAAGCGCAGATCCTGCCGCCAGACCTGTCCTCCGGGGCGAGCCTGGGCATCGACGAGCCCGACGCGGACGCCCTGCGACGCGGCGGCCTGAGCCGCCGCGAGGCCGGCCGGTCCCGCTCCACAGACGAGTACCTCGTAACCCTCAGCCACGGGTTTGCACCTGCATGCCCGGACGAGCGAGCACCATGCAGGCGCGTTGATGCGCGCGTGCGTCGATGCGCACGCGGCACTCGAAACACACGCCGATACCGCACAGCGGGCCGCGCGGGTCTCCTCCGACCCCGCGGCGGAACGCCGAGGTGGCGCGCGCGACCGCGGCGGCGACGTTCGCCCCGTCGGGTACGCTGATGGCTACCCCGTCGACTTCGAGCCGCACCTCGTCCCCCCTGTTCATTGCCAGGCGCGCGCCGGCAGAAAAGGCGTCGGATCGATTGCCGGCGTGCGGCCCAGCAGTTGGTCGACGAGCAGCCGGGCACTGCCGAGCGCGGTCGTGACTCCGAGCCCCTCGTGACCGGCCGCCACCCAGAGGTCCCGCCGTTCGGGCACCGGGCCTAGGTAGGGCCGGCCGTCGGCGGTCGTCGGGCGAAAGCCCGTCCAGATCCGCAGCACCTGCAGGCTGCGCAGTGCCGGCAGAAATTCGATGGCGCGCGCGAGCATGCGCCTGACCATCGGCAGCGATGCCGCGGCGCTCGTGCTGTCGAACTCGCGCGATGAGCCGACCAGCAGCTGACCGGTGGGCCGCGGCTGCACGTTGAAGGCGACGCTGGCGGCGTCGGAACCGTGAGCGCTCGCGGCATAGCCGAGCTCGAGGACCTGATGACGTAAAGTGCGGGGATACCGATCGGTGATCACCAGGTGCCCCTTGCGCGCGCGTAACGCGAGCCGAGGCAGCAGTTCCCCCAGCGCACAGCCCGTCGTCAGCAGTGTGGGTCCCTGGAGCCGAGACCCGTCGTCGAGCGCGACGCCGCCCGCGTGCAATGCTCCGACCCGCCGACCTTGCAGCAGGGTGGCTCCGCGCGACACGGCACGCGTCACGAGGAATTGCGCGATCGCGGGCGGATAGACCACGGCATCGGCGGGGACGTGCATCCCGCCGGCAAGACCCGCGACGAGTGCAGGCTCGAGGCGCGGCAGGTCATCGGCGGCGACCCGGAAGGCGGCGACCCCCGCGGACTCGAGGCGCGCGATCTTCGCCTCGATGATGCCGAGCTCGCGTTCTTCGCGCGCGACCCACAGCGTGCCGCAGCGGCTGAACTGCGCCTGCGGCAGATCGGCGAACTCATCCCACAGGCGCAGCGAGTAGCTGGAGAGCGCGAGTTCGGCCGCGTCATCGTCCATCGCGACGAGATGACCCATGGCGGCGGCCGTGGCGCCGCCGCCGATCCCACCGCGTTCGATCGCCACGACACGCAGGCCGGCCGCCGTCGCGGCGTCGGCGCAGGCCGCGCCGAGCACGCCCAAGCCGACGACGATCAGGTCGAAGTTCGTCACGCGGATCCCAAGTCCGACGCCGGCACGGCGGCGCCGATGCCCCAAGCGAAGGGGTCGTCGTCGGTGAGGACCAGGCGGCCTTCCGCGATGATGTGCGCACTGCCGGTGATCCGCGGTAACACGCCGCGCTCGCCCGGCGCATAGACGGCGTCGAAGATGCTGCCGAGGATGCCGGCTTGGCGCCAGCGGGCGCCGGGCGCGAGCTTCCCGTCGGCCGCAAGGCAGGCCACCTTCGCGCTCGTTCCGGTACCGCAGGGCGAGCGGTCGTAGGCGAGGCCGGGGCACAGCACGAAATTGACGGCGTCGACGCCGGCCTTCGGCGAGCGGGCGTTCACTTCGATGTGATCGATCTGCGCGCCCCCGGCGCCAGTCACACCCGCCCGCGCGAGGGCAAGGCGCACCGCCTCGGTGTAGGCCGTCAAGGCCCGGTGTTGGGCGAACTCGATCGGTACCGGCGTGTCTTCGGTGATGAAGAACCAGTTGCCGCCCCAGGCGACGTCACCGCGCACCGGTCCGTAACCCGGCACCTCGACGGCGACGCCCCGGGCATGGCGGTAGCTCTCGACGTTGTCGATCGAGACGCGACCGTCCGCATGCAGCTCGACGCCCACCGTGCCCACCGGCGTTTCGAGGCGATGGCGGCCGGTATCGATGCGTCCCAGGTGCTGCAGAGTGCGCACGAGACCGATGCTGCCGTGGCCGCACATGCCGAGGAAGCCGACGTTGTTGAAGAAAATCACGCCGCCGCACGCATCCTCGGCCACGGGCTTCTGCAACAAGGCGCCGACCATCGTGTCCGAACCGCGGGGTTCACAGGCCACGGCGCTGCGCCAGGCGTCGAAACGACCGCGAAAGCGGTCGAGTCGCTCCGCCAGGGGTCCGCCACCGAGGTCCGGAAAACCGGCGACGATGACTCGCGTCGGCTCGCCGCCGGTATGCGAATCGATGACGTCGATGCGGTGCATGATCTGCATCATGGCGGTCGTGGCGCCCTCGCGGCTAGGACTGCTTGTCGCGAAACGATGCGGAAAACGGCACAATCCTCGACCTCATGCACGACACCAGGCTGACGATCCCCGCCGCCGAGCTCGAGGCTTTGTTCGATGCCTTGCCGGATGTCGTTTTCTTCGTCAAAGACCGTGAAGGCCGCTATACCCACGCCAACCTGACCTTGGTTGCCCGCTTGGGTCTGAAGCAGCGCCGGCAGCTCCTCGGGCGTCGCGTGGCCGAGCTCTTTCCGGAGAACCTCGGTGGCGCCTACGCGGCACAAGATCAACGCGTGCTCGCCGGCGAACGGATCGAAGATCATCTGGAGGTGCATCTGTTTCCGAACCGCGCACCCGGCTGGTGCCTCACCTGCAAGAGACCCCTGCGTCAGGGCGGCGCGATCGGCGGCCTGGTCGGCATCTCGCGCGATCTGGGCCAACCGGACGGGAGACATCCGACCTATGACCGCCTGCGCTGTGCGTTCACTTATCTGCAGGAACATTACGCCTCGACCGTGCGCATGCGCACCGTCGCGGCTCTCGCGGACCTGTCGGTCGCCCAACTGGAGCGGCATTTTCGCCGTGTGTTCCAGCTGACCCCGCAGCAGGTCCTCGGCAAGTTGCGCATCGAGGCGGCCATGCGTCTGTTGCGCGGTGCGCAGAGCGTGGCGAGCATCGGCGCGGCCTGCGGTTTCGCCGATCAGAGCGCCTTCGCTCGGCGCTTCAAGGCGACCGTCGGCATGACGCCCCGGGAATATCGCGAGCTGAGCGCCGAACACGGCGGCGAGTAGAATGTCCGCATGTGCTACTCCGCTCAAATCCTGCAATCCGTTCGCAAGCTCTATAGAGACCTCGGGATACGGCTCGATTACGCCGAAGCGCAGCGGCTGTTCGAACGGCGCCTCGATGAACCCGGGATCTCGATCTCGCGCGGCTTCGAGGCGAATTTCGACGAACCCGCCAACGAGGAGGAGCGGCGCATCAAGCGGGCGATCGATGAATACCGCGCGCGCGCCGCGACCCGGCTGGAGCAGGATCTGTTCGCGCAGAAGACACGGCTGGTGAACGCGACGCGCGCGCTCGAGGCCAAGCCGACCAAGAAGGCGCGCGAAGACCAGCGCATCGCCACCAACAAGATCGAGGCACTGACGGTCAAGCTCTCGGATCTGCGTCGCAGCGAACCGAAGTCGCGCGACAACCGAATTTTTCCCTTCATGTATGCCGGGGTGATCATCGCCGCGGGCAACGAGCGGATCCTGACGCCCATGCGCTATTTCTGCCGGCCGGCCGGCAAGCCCGCGTTCTACGACAAGAAATTTCCGGGTCTCTACAACGCCCGTCGCGACAATCTCGAACGGTTTTGGGCGGAACAGTTCGGGTTTCATCATGCGGTTCTCGTCGTCGACAGTTTCTACGAGAACGTCCAGCGCCATGCGATGGAACATCGTCCGCTCGCCGAGGGCGAGGCGCCCGAGAACGTCGTGCTGCAGTTCACGCCCGAGCCGGCCCAGACGATGCTGGTCGCCTGCCTCTGGTCGCACTGGACCGCGCCCGAGGAACCCGAGGTCCGGGGTTTTGCGGCGATCACCGACGAGCCGCCGGCGGACGTCGCGGCTGCCGGTCACGATCGCTGCATCGTCAATCTGAAGCCTGAACATCTGGATGCCTGGCTGCGGCCGGAGGGAAGCACGGCCGCGCAGTTGCAGGCGCTGTTGTCCGATCGCGCGGTTCCGGTCTTCCAGCACGCGGCCCTGCAGGCCGCCTGAGTGTTGCCCCGGCGCCGGCAACTCGCCGACCCGTTCTACTACCTGCGCAATTTCGAACGTGTGCTCGCGGTGCTCGACGCGCGCTACGGCGCGCTCTGGTCCGCCGAGGAGCGGCGATTCGTGACCGGTTTCGCGACGCTGCCGCGCGCGTCGCGCGCCTTGCTCGTGCGCATGGCGATCCGTGCCGGGGATTTGTTTCGCGCCGGCGATTTGGTCTACGCGGAGATCGGGGACGTCGGCTCCGCACTCGCGCCGCTGCTTGCCTGCGGGTGGGCCGGGCAGGTGACGGCTCTACCGATCGCGCGCCTCATCCCCGTCTTCACGAAGGAGGAGTTGCTGTCCTACTTCGCCGCGCCCGGTGCGAGTCGACGTGCGGGCAAGCCGGCACTGGCCGCCATCCTGCGCGCACAACACCCGGCGCCGGTCTCGCTGGTGCCCTGGTCGTGCACCACGGGCGAACTGCTCTACGAACTCCGGGTGGCCGGCTTGTGCGATCAGCTGCGGGCGATGTACTTCGGCAACTTTCATCAGGACTGGACCGAATTCGTCCGCACCGAATTGGGGGTCTTGAGCTATGAAGCCGTGCCCGCGAGCCTGCAGGCCGCGGCATTTCGCACCCGGGTCGAGATCGACAGCTTCCGCCAATTGCAGCGGGTCTTCGAGGGGCTGGCCGCGGAGGAGGCGCCCGTGATCATGGAGGCCGCGCTGCCGCCGCGCGTCGCCGGCTGCGATTGGCTCGAAGACCTGCGCGAGGAGATGCTCTTCCGGATCGCCCGCGCTCACGAGACGCGCGGTGACGCGACAGGGGCGCTGCGCTGTTACAGCCTGTGCCGACATCGGGGCGCGCGCATCCGCACGGCGCGTTTGCAAGAGCGCGCCAAAGACTGGGATTCCGCCCGCCGAGTCTGTCTTGCCGCCCTGGACTCCCCGGAAAGCGCGGCCGAGCGTCACGATGCGCAGAAGATCCTCGCGCGCGTTGGCCGCAAGCTGGGAATTACATCCGCCTCGCTTCCGCCGGCCCAGGCATCCGTCCCGAGCTTCGATCTGGTCGCCGAGGCACGACCCCCCGGCTACGCCGTCGAGCACTATGCGCGGGAGCGCCTGATCGCCGAGGCCGCGGGCGATGTCATCGTCCGTTACGTCGAAAATTCCCTCGTCACCTCCCTGTTCGGATTGTTGTGCTGGCGCGCCGTTTTCGAGCCCCTTCCAGGGGCGTTCTTTCACGATTACCAATCCGCGCCCGCCGATCTTGCGAGCAGCCGCTTTTACGAGCGCCGCCGCGATCGCTTCGCCGAGTGCTTCGCGCAGCTCGAGACCGGCGAATACGTCGAGACGATCTGGCGCTGCTATGCCGCCAAGGCCGGAATGCAGTCGCCGTTCGTCGCCTGGCGCACGCTCTCGAAACGGCTGCTCGAACTCGCCCTGGGGTGCTTTCCGGCGGCGCACCTGCGCTTGTGGTTCGAATGGATCGTCGCGGACGTGCGCACGAATTGCGCCGGCTTCCCCGATCTCGTGCAGTTTTGGCCGCGCGAGCGGCGTTATCGACTGATCGAGGTCAAGGGACCCGGCGATCGTCTGCAGGACAATCAGCGGCGCCTGCTGGAGTTTTGTGCCCTGCACCACATGCCCGTGGCGGTATGTTACGTGCGCATCCGCGAGGAACAGTCATGAGTGACCAGAATTTGGAACCCGCGGGCCTCGCTGGCCGCATCCGGGAGCGCCGACTGGCCCTCGCGCGCTCGGAACAGGAACTGTCCGAGGCGCTAGGCATCACGCCCACGGCCTACGCCCGGCTGGAGGAACTCGACGAGGAGCTGCACACGGTGCGCAGCATCGATGAGGCCCTGCGCCTCGCCGGCTTGCTGTCCACCGATCTATTGACGCTGTATGCGGAACCCGGTCAGCCGCATCCGATCAAGATCGCCCTGGTGCGCCAGGCGCTTTCCGTGCAGTTGTCCGGCGACTCCAGCCTGCGCGAAATCCTCGAGGATCAGCTCGACTGGGACCTGGGTCCGTTCCTCGAAGGCTTGGAGCAGTGGACTAGCGTGTACACGCTCGAATTCCTCGAACGCCTCGCACTCGCCATGGGTGTCGACTGGCGGCGTCTGATCGCGGGCCTGCCCGCTCGGCAGTAGCGGAGCCGCCTTCAGGGTGCGGTCGGGCGCCGCCGCAGACCGGTCGCTTGCAGCACGCCGGCATGCTTCGATGCCGTCGTCGCGGGGCCGCCGAGCACACCCGCGTGCGCCGCGGCGACGCCGACATGCGCCGGCGCACCGTGCAATGCGCCGGGATGCAAGAGCCCGGGATGCAGCGGGGCGATTGTGTGCGGCACTGGGCCGACCGGGAGTTTGGCTTCTGGGCTGTGCAAGGTCCGGCTCGCATGCGGGGCGCCTCGGGGCGGAACGGGGCCCCCGTGCGGCAGGGGCGGAGGGGACTTCAATGCGGGTTGTTGCGGCGCGTTCTTGGGGGCCGTGAGCGGGCGCCGCTGGGAGGCGGGCGCCGTCGTGGCTGCGGCTGCCGACGTCGGTGTGACGGCCAACGCCGATGCGGTGGCCAACGCCGGCGCGGCGGCCAGCGCCGACGTGACACTGAACGCCCACGTGACCGTCAAGGCCGACGCAAGCACGAGGGCTCGCGGACCGGGCCGACCCGTGACGCCGAACAAGTCGGGAGCCGTGCGCACGCTTCAACCCGAACCCGGGTCGAGTTCCGCCGGCGGATCCTGCGGGCCGGGCGCCTCGTCCGGATCCGAATCCTCATCCACCCGCGTCGGGTCCTGGCGCGCGAACATCAGCTGCAGCGCAGGCACGACCGCGAGCAACATGATCGGACCGATCAACATGCCGCCCACGACGACGGTGGCCAGGGGCCGCTGCACCTGGCTGCCGATCCCGGTGGAGAAAGCCGCGGGCACGAGCCCGATGCAGGCCGACAAGGCGGTCATGAGCATGGGCCGCATGCGCTTCTCGGCAGCATGTTCCATCGCCTCGAGCGGGTTCATCGAGGTGCGCATCTGGTTGTAATACGTGATCACGAGGATGCCGTTCATGACCGACACGCCGAACAGGGAGATGAAGCCGATGGCCGCCGAGACGCTGAACGGCAGCCCCGCGACGAACAAGGCGATGATGCCGCCGGCAATCGAGAACGGGATGCCGGCCAGTGCGAGCAGGCTGTCGCGCAGCGAGTTGAACATGCTGTAGAGCAAGACGAGGATCAGCGCGAGGCTCATGGGCACGAAGATCGCCAGCCGTGCCTTGGCCACCTGCAAGTCCTGGAACTCACCGGCCCAGACGAAGCGATAACCGCTGGGTAACTTGACGTTCTTGGCGATGCGCGCCTGCGCCTCCGCGACCGTGCTGCCGAGATCGCGGCCTCGAACGCTGAACTTGATCGGAATGAAGCGGCTCGTGGTCTCGTGATAGATGTACGTTGCGCCTGAATCGAGCGTGATCGTCGCCAGCTCGCGCAGGGGAATATAGGCGGTGGTTCCGCTCGGCGTCTGATAACCGACCGTGACGGCGCCGATCGCGGCGATGCTGTCGCGGTATTTGGGCGACAACCGCACCGTCAGATTGAACTGCCGGTCGCTCTCGAGAACGGTGGAGGCAACCTGACCGGCGAGCGCCGCCTGCACCACGGCGTTGACGTCGCCGGTATTCAAGCCGTACCGCATGGCCTTGAGGCGGTCGATCTGAATGTTCAGGTTCGGCTGTCCGAGGATGCGGAACACACCGAGATCCTCCATGCCCCGCACCTGTTCCATCTCGTGCAACACCTGATCCGCCAGGTGCTCCAGAACATGCAGGTTGGGGCCGAGGATCTTGATCGAATTCGCGCCCTTGACGCCCGACAAGGCCTCCTCGACGTTGTCCTGGATGTACTGGGAGAAGTTGAACACGACCCCGGGCAACGCGGCCTCGAATTCCTTCTGCAGCTGACTCGTCAGCATGTCCTTGGTCAGACCGGAAGGCCAGTCGTCGAAATTCTTGAGCGGCGCGAACAGTTCCACGTTGGCGAACGAAGAGGCGTCGCTGCCGTTGTCGGGACGCCCATGCTGCGAGACCACGGTCAGGATCTCCGGGTGTTTGAGCAAGATCTCGCGCATCTTGCTCGTCGCTGCGGTGCCTGCGTCCAGGGACATCGTCTGCGGCATCGCGGCGCGGATCCAGTAGTTGCCTTCCTCGAGCGCCGGCAGGAATTCGCTGCCGAGGAAGGGCACGCACAGGCCGACGACGACCAGGAACGCTGCGCCCAGGCCGACCACGAGTTTGCGGCGCTCCAGGGAAAACTTGAGCACCGGCATGTAGGCGCGATGCAGAACCCGCACGATCACGGTCTCGACTTCCTTGACGTCCTTGGGCAGGAGCAGCGAGGCCAGCACCGGGGTCACCGTGAAGGTCGCAATCAGGGCACCCGCGAGCGCGTACGCATAGGTGCGCGCCATGGGCCCGAAAATCTGGCCCTCGACGCCCTCCATGAGGAACAGCGGGCCGAAGGCGGCGATCGTGATGGCCGTCGAGAACAGGATCGCGTTGTCGACCTGCAGCGCCGAGATGAAGATCATGCGCAGGCGCTTGGTCCAGCCCGGCCTCTTGCGCGTGGGATCGGCTCCATACGCCTCTTCGTGCAAGTCCTCGAGGAGCTGCGTGCGCCGATCGGGCGGCAGCTGCAGATTGCGGAAGATGTTCTCGACGAGAATGACCGCCGAGTCGATGATGATGCCGAAGTCGACCGCGCCGATCGACAGCAGGTTCGCGTCCTGGTGCTGAAGGACGAGGATGATGATCGCGAAGAACAGCGCGAACGGAATGTTCATGCTGACGATGACCGCGCTGCGCAAGTCGCCCAGGAAGATCCATTGGATCAAGAACACGAGCAGGCAGCCGAAGATCAGATTGTGCATGACCGTGTGGGTGGTCACGCCGACCAGAACGGTGCGGTCGTAGTAGGGCACGATCTTGACGCCGGGCGGCAAGGAGCCGTCCGTGTTCATTTTTTGAACTTCTTCCTTGATCCGCGGCACGACGTCGTTCGTGTGTTGGGGGCGCCCCATGACCACGATCGAGGCGACGACGTCGTCCTCGTGGTCGCGCCCCGCGATGCCGAGGCGCGGCACATGTCCCACGTACACGCGGGCCACTTGCTTGACGAGCACGGGCACGCCGTTATTCTGGGCGATCACGATGTTGTCGATGTCGTCGACGTTGACACCCTTGGTCAGATCGTCCGCCCCGCCGTCGTTGATGAGGCCGACGCCGCGAATGTTGACGGACTGCTGACCGACGGCGATTTCGCGACCGCCGACGTTGATATTCGAATTGCCGAGCACGGTCAGCAGCTGCGGCATGGTGACGCCGTAGGTCTCCATCTTGTGCAGATCGGCCTCGACCTCGAACTCCTTGGTCGTGCCGCCCCAGCTGTTGACCTGCACGACGCCCGGAATCGTGGAGAGCCGCCGCTGCACGACCCAGTCTTGAACGGTGCGCAAATTCGTGAGACCGAAATGCGGCGGCCCGGTCACCTGATAGCGATAGATTTCGCCGACGAGGCTCGATTGTTGGATCTGCGGCACCTGGCCGCCGGGGAGGCTGACGTTCTGTTGCAGCATGAGCGCGGCTTGCGTGTAGGCCGCGTAATAATCGACTCCGTACTTGAACGTGACCCGGACGAACGACAGCCCGTAGAACGAGGTCGAGCGGATGTTGTCGATGCCGGCCGTGGGATAGAGACCGATCTCCATCGGCGTCGTGTAGTACTTCTCCATCTCCTCCGCGGAAAGACCCGCGGCCTGGGCCGTGATCTCCAGGATCACGGGCGCCGGGTTCGGATAAGCCTCGATGTTCAGTTTGGCATAGGCGGCCAGGCCGCCGACGATGAAAACCAACAAGGCCAGCAGGACGATCGAGCGCCGGGTGAGCGCAAACTCGAGGATGGATTTCAACATCGCTTAGGTCGGGCCGCCGAATGCGATATTGCTGAGAAAGATCGCCCCGTCGATGGCGGCGAGTTCACCGGTCTTCACGCCATCGAGGATCTGATCGTAGTCGTTCTGCTGCAGACCGATTTTGACGGTCCGTCGCGTGAAGTGCCGCCGGTCGGTCGTCACCCAAACCGACATCGTGCCGTCGCCCTCTCGGACGACGCCGTTCACGGGCACGGCCGGCGAGGTCAGGGGTTTGCCGGTATCGATCACGAAGTTGGCGAGCATGCCGGCGCGCAGGGCATGGGCCGGATCGTGGATTTCCGAGCGCACCGTCACGCGATGTGTCGTCGGGTCGACGTTCGCGCCCACCGCGTCGACCTTGCCCTTGAAGACGCGGTCGGGATAGGCGGATACCGTGACCTGCAGTTCCTGACCGACCTCGAAAGCCGGGCTCTCCTCCTCGGTGACCTCGGCGATCAGCCACAGCGTGTTCGTGTCGGCGACCGAGTAGGGTGCCGGGGGGCTGCCCGGTTGCTCGAGCAGACCGGGTGCGGCATTGCGCGCGGTGACCACGCCGGTGATCGGACTGCGGATCACCAAGGCCGGTTCAACCTCACGCTTGGCGATGATGGCGTCGATCTCGGCCGGGCTCTTGCCGAAGATCAGCAGCGCTTCGCGCGCCGCTTTGAGCGCGCCATCGGCGCTTTGCTCGTTCGCGACCGCGGTTTCATAGTCGTTCTGATCGATGGCTTTCGACTCATAGAGTTTCCGGGCGCGCTCGAGGGCGCTGTGCGTCTGGTCGAGAGTCGCCTGGGCGCTGATCGCGGTCGATTCGGCCTGGAGGAAGTCCGGACTCTCGATCGTGTAGAGAGCCTGACCCTTGAGGACCCGTTCGCCCAGATCCACGTAGGCCTTGATGATGCGGCCCGGATAGGGGGTGAAGACCGCGACGGCGAGATTCGCGTCGAAATCGATCGAACCAACCGCCTTTTTCTCGACCAGGAAGGCGAGGTCTTGGATCGCGGCTACCTGGATGGCCTTCGACTGGTCTTCGGTCAAGGTGACGTTCTGCGTGTCGACCGCGGCATGCGTATCGGCTTGTTTTTCTTCGTGCTTCGCGCAGGCAGCGATGCCGGCCAGCGTCCACGCGGCGACACCCAGCCTGCCCCAGAATCTCAGCGAGAAGCTCAACCGACGTCGCATTGTCCAACCTCTCTGCCGAATCCCGACCCGGATGATGTGCGTGCGCCGCCGCCCGTACCACTGTGATGGATCACAGGTGACTGTGATTGATCACAGTTACACGCAGGGGACGGTCTGCCTCAGAATCGGGCGATGTCCAACTCAAGCTCCTCGCGACGACGCCCGCGCTCCTGGCATCTCGTGTCCTGCGGGTTGCTCGCCGCCCTGTCGGGCTGTGCCGTGGGGCCCGACTTTCACAAGCCAACGGCGCCGGCGAAGGTCGACTACGCTCCCGGGGCGCTGCCCGACGAGACCGCGAGCGCGCCGGGGCTCGCCGGGGACGCGCAACGCTTCGTCGCCGGCGGCGACTTGCGCTACGACTGGTGGAAATCTTTCGAGTGTCCCGCGCTCGATTCCCTGGTGGATCGGGCTTTGCGCGCGAATCCTTCCCTCCCGGCGGCACGCGCGGCGCTCGCCCAGGCGCAGGAGCTCGTCTATGCCCAGCAGGGATATTTTTTCCCCACGATCGGCGCGAGTTATCAATTCGAGCGGCAGAAGCTGTCGGGGAATACCGGCGGCAATTCTCCGGGCATCCAGGGCAACGGCACGGTCATCTCGACCGGCTCGAATCCGAACGGACCTCCGTACAACTCGCCGGTCATCTACAACTTCCACACCGCCGAGCTGACCGTGGGGTATACGCCCGACGTGTTCGGCGGTAATCGCCGCCAGGTGGAGTCACTGGATGCCCAGGCGCAGTATCAGCGCTTCGAGCTCGAGGCGACCTATCTGAGTCTCGTCGCGAACGTCGTCGGCGCCGCCGTTCAAGAGGCCTCGGTGCGCGCCCAGATTGCCGCGACTCGCGAGATCATCGCGGACAATCAGAAGTCGCTGGACATCCTGCGCGACAAACTGGCGAACGGTTATGCGATGCGCATGGACGTCGCGGCGCAGGAGGCCGCCCTCGGTCAATCGCTGCAATTGTTGCCACCGCTGCAGAAGCAGCTCGAGCAGACGCGCGATTTGATCCGGGTGCTCGCCGGCAACATGCCGAACGAGGACGTTGCCGAGACCTTCGAACTGAAGGATCTGAAGCTGCCGGGGGAGGTGCCGCTGAGCCTGCCGTCGAAAATCATCGAGCAGCGACCCGACGTGCGCGCGGCCGAGGAACAACTGCGGGCGGCGAACGCCCAGGTCGGTGTCGCGCTCGCCAATCGCCTGCCGCAGTTCTCCATCACCGGCGCGGTCGGCGGGAATGCGAGCGTGTTCAGCCAGATGTTCAGCGCGGGCGGCCCGTTCTGGGACATCATCGGCAGCGCCTCCCAGACGATCTTCGATGGCAACACCCTGCTGCATCAGCAACGCGCGGCCGAGCAGGCGCTCAGGCAATCCGCGGCGCTCTACCGCTCCACGGTGCTGTCGGCTTATCAAAACGTCGCCGACACCCTGCACGCGATGCTGGCCGACGCCGACGCACTCGGCGCCGCCGTCGTGACCGAACGGGCGGCCAAGGAGGAGCGCGATCTGACGAAGACGCGCCGCGATCAGGGCTACACGGATTATCTGACCGAACTGACCGCGGAAATGACCTATCAGCAGGCCGTATTGAGCCTCGCCCAGGCGCAAGCGCAGCGCTTCGGCGACACGGCCGCGCTCTATCAGTCCCTGGGTGGCGGGTGGTGGAACCGCCCGGCCGGCGCGCCGTGAAAACGGATGGCCCGTGATATGATGCAGAGCCTGAGATTGGGCATCGTCATCGCAACCGGCATGGGGTCTTGCGTCATGGTTTCGCGGACAAAGCGCATCCTGTGCATCGAGGACGATGCGGAGACGGCCGCCCTGATCACCGAGGATCTGCAGGAGCGCGGCTACGGCGTGACGATCGCCTTGGACGGCGAAGCCGGTCTCGAAGCGATCCTGAAGGTCACCCCCGATCTGGTGCTCTGCGACATCAGCATGCGCGGCATGACGGGATTCGACGTCCTCGAACGCCTGACCTCGCTGAGCCCGCAATTCGAGTCACTCCCGTTCGTGTTCGTGACGGCGCTCGCCGATCGGGAAACCGAGTTGCGCGGGCGGCGGCTCGGCGCCGACGACTACGTCACCAAGCCGATCGATTTCGAAGTCTTGGCGACGATCATCGAGGCGCGTCTCGCGCGCGTGGCGCGCAACGAAGTGTGGTCGAAGTCCGTCGATCTGAACGACCGGGAGGTGCAGAGTCTCACGTGGTCGGCGCGCGGCAAGACCTCTACCGAGATCGCCGTGATACTCGGAGTCAGCAAGCGCACGGTGGATTTCCACATCGAGAATGCCTGCCGCAAGCTCAACGTGGCGACCCGCATCGAGGCCGCGGTGAAGGCGAGCAGCGGCCGCCTGATCGAGCCGTAGCGGCCGCGAAGCCATGGCCGCGGAGAATTTCAAACCCGAAACGCTGCAGACGCATGCGGCGCGGATCTCGGCACCGAGCTGGCTCGAGTGGTTGCAACCGCATTCGATCCGGGTGCGCCTCTCGGCGCTGTTCGCGCTGCTGTTTCTGCTGGTCATCTCGCTGGGGCTGTTCGGCATCGAGCGGCTCGCCGACGTGAACCGCGCCTCCGAGGCGATTCGCGACCACTGGTTGCAGGACGCGCGCATCCTCGGTGATCTCAACAATTACATGTCCGACTACCGCACGGCCGAGGCGACGCGCCTGTTGTCGAACACGCCGCTCGAGCTCGCGGCCAGCGAGAAGGAGCTGATGGCGCTCGCGGTCACGGTCGCGCGCCACCAAAGCGACTACGAGCGCGCGCCTCAGGACGACGATGACCGCGCGCTCTACGCCCTGTTCGCCCAGCAATGGCAGGCTTACGAGGCGATCGCCGAGAACGTGCTGCAGCTTGCCCGGAGCGGTCGCGGCAGCGATGCCGTCGTGATGTACATGACGACCTCTCACCATGCCTTCGACCTGGCAAGCGACACGCTCGGAAAGCTCACCAACCAGACGATCGCCAAGGCGCACGCGGCGGGCGCGAGCGCGGCATCGACGTACGAACGTGCGCGCACCCTGATCGTCGTCGCGATGGTGTTCGCCGGTTCGATCCTGGTGGGCGGCATCGTGTATTTCACGCGTTCGATCTTCAATCCGCTGCTCGACCTGGCCAAGCGCATGCATGCGCTCGCGCAGCAGGACACCGACATCTTCGTGCCGGGCGCAGATCGCGGCGACGAAATGGGGGAGATGGCACGCTCGATCGAGATTTTTCGCGACAACGCGATCGCGCTCACGAACAGCCGCCGCCGGCTGATCGAACAGACCGCGAATCTCGACGAGGCCCTGGAGAACGAGCAGCGACTCACCGTGAAGCAGCGCAACTTCATCTCCATGACCTCGCACGAGTTTCGCACTCCGCTCACGATCATCGACGGTCACGCTCAGCGCCTGATCAAGATCAGCGACCGGATCAGCGCCGTCGAGATCGCCGAGCGCGGCTCGCGCATACGCAGCGCCGTGCTGCGCATGACCAGCATCATGGAGAGCCTGCTCGAGGCTTCCCGCCTGCTCGACGGTCACGGCGTATTTCAACCCGCGGACCTCGATCCGCGGGCGCTGCTCCACGAGGCCTGTCAGACGCATCGCGAAGCGACGCGCGGGACGAACATCGCGGAGCACTACGAGGACCTGCCGCCGACCGTGCACGGCGACTCGAAGCTGCTGTTTCACGCTTTCAGCAACCTGATCGCGAACGCCGTGAAGTATTCGGGTCCCGGCAGTCCCATCGAAGTCCGGGCCGCGGGGGAGGGCGGTTTACTCGTCGTGCGGATCACGGATTACGGCATCGGCATTCCGACGCGTGATCGCGAGCACCTGTTCGAGCGTTATTTTCGGGGCGCGAACGCGACCGGTATCGCCGGCACCGGCGTCGGGCTGCATTTCGTCGCCATGGTGATGATGCTCCATCATGGCGAGGTCACTGCGGAGAGCGTCGAGGGGGTGGGCTCGACGTTCATCGTACGTCTGCCGGCCGCGAGATCCGCGGTCAGCACGCAGGGCGACGCGAAGCCCAGCTTCGCCTGACAGCCCGGGCGGTTTTGTGCCACGCGGCGCAGCAGGGCGATGCCCCGCTGCACCTGTTCCAGACGCCAGGCCGCTTCGACGTCCTTGCCGCGTGCGCAAGCGGCGTCGATGAGCCGCAGCTCCGTCTGGATCCAAGTGTCGGCGCGCGCCGCGTCGGCGGGGCTTGCGTTTGCCTGAACGGACCACGATGCTCTCGTCCTTTGTATCGACAGCGCGAGGGGGTCGTCGCAGGAATCGGCGGCGGCGCGTCCGACGAGCGCAGGAGCACCGACGAGCAGCAGCAATGAACAGATACACCGGGTTGGTTTTTTCAAGCGGTCCTTCCCTCCCGTGTCGTCGCGCACGCGGTCTTGATCGAACAGTGTGGATGCTCGCAAAGTCGGTGTTAAGAGGTCATAAAAATAGTGTCGAACGGTCGAAACTTGTTGGGATCGGCGGTGTGTTTCGCCGCACTGCTGAGTGGCTGTGGACGTCACGAAGCGACTCCCGTGCCGCCCGCCGTGGCGGCGGCCCCCGCGCCGGTGCGACCGAGTGCCGCCGTTCCGGCCACGCTCACGCACGGGCGTTTTTCGCATCTGCTGGTCATGATGCCCGCCGGAGCGCCGCGCGCCGTCGTCTTGCTCCTCTCCGACGGCGGGGGTTGGACCGCGGGTGACCTCGCCACGGCGCGCGACCTCGTCGGTGCGCAGGCCATGGTGGTCGGTATCGATCTGGCCGAACTGACCGCAAATTTGACCGCGGATCCCAATCAGTGCGTGTTTCCCGACGGAGACCTCGAGAACCTCAGCCACTTCGTGCAGGCCTATTACCGCCTGCCGACCTACCTTCCGCCGCTGATCGTCGGAACCGGCGACGGGGCGGCTTTTGCCTACGCCATGCTCGCACAGGCCCCCAAAGACGTGTTCGCCGGCGCCGTGGGCCAGGGCTTTTGTCCCCGTCTGCGCTTGAGCAAACCTCTGTGTACCTCGGCCGCGCAGCACTTCATCGGTCGGTCCCTGCCGGGCGGCGGCTTCGAACTCTTGCCGACGGCGAGCCTGTCCGGCCAGTGGACGATGATTCCGGGTCCAACCTCGACCTGTCCCGCGGGGAGCCTCGCGGGCTTCACCGCCGCGATCGGGCGCACGACGCCCGCGTCTGCGGCGACCGACCCCGTCGCATCGATCACGCTGCTCGCGGCCGTTCAGACTCTCGCGGCAGCCACGGCGCAAAAGTCGCCACCCCTGCCGCCGGCGGAGCTCGGCGACCTGCCGGTCATCGAAGTCCCGGCCGCTCCAGGCAGCCCGCCGGGTGACCAATTTGCGCTCATGATCTCCGGCGACGGCGGTTGGGCGGGGCTCGATCAGGGAGTGGCGGCCGCACTCACCGCCCGTGGCATTCCGGTCGTCGGCGTCGATTCGCTCCGCTATTTCTGGACCGCGCGCACGTCCGCCGGCATCGCGGCCGATACCGATCGATTGATCCGTTACTACAGCGCCCATCTGGGCAAATCACGCGCGCTGCTGATCGGTTATTCGCAAGGCGCCGATGTCCTGCCGTTCGCGGTCAATGGCCTGCCCGCGGCAACCCGCGCGCATGTTGCCCTCGTGGCCGTGCTCGGTATTTCCGCCCATGCGGTGTTCGAGTTCCACTTGAGCGATTGGATCGGCGACGACGGCGAGGGGACGCCGACCTTGCCGGAACTGCGCCGCCTCGGTGGCCTGCCGCTGCTGTGCGTTTACGGGGCCGACGAGACGGACTCGCCTTGCACCCAACTCGATGCCGCCCGGGCGAGCATCGTCAAACTGCCCGGCGGTCATCATTTCGACGGCGATTATCCCGGGCTCGCGCGGACGATCCTGAGCGCGGCGAGACCGGCCCAATAGCCTCGGCGGCGAGCTGCGCGCAAGCCTGTCCAAGACCCATCGGCCCCTGGGAAATCCCCGGTTGAGCCCCATAGATAAGGTGTCCCGCCGCCGCAAATTCCGTGGCCGGGGCGCCGAATGCCTGAATCGCCGCAATTTTTTCGACACACGCAGGTTGGCGTGTCAGAATCCGCGCCCTGTTTTGTACTAATGGAAGTCTGCTTATGCCCCGTACAACCCCGCTTTCCGATATCCGCAATATCGGCATCATCGCCCACGTCGACGCCGGTAAGACGACGACGACCGAGCGGATTCTGTATTACACGGGGCGCAAGCACACGATCATCGACATTCATGACACCAAGGATCTGAAGACGTCGACGACGACCGACTATTTGGAACAGGAACAAAAGCGCGGCATCACGATTCAGAGCGCCGCGGTTTCCGCGTTCTGGCGCGACAAGAAGATCAACCTGATCGACACCCCGGGACACGTCGACTTCACGATCGAGGTCAACCGCTCGCTGCGCGTTCTCGACGGCGCGGTCGTCGTGTTCGACGGCGTGGCCGGCGTCGAGCCGCAATCGGAGACGAACTGGCGTCTCGCCGACAACTACGGCGTTCCGCGCATTTGCTACGTCAACAAAATGGATCGCAGCGGCGCGAACTTCCTGCGCTGCGTGGACATGATCAAGAAGCGACTCGGCGCGCGTCCGCTGCCGATCCAGGTTCCGATCGGCTCGGAGGACAATTTCAAGGGCATGGTCGACCTGGTCGAGATGAAGGCCCTGGTCTGGGATTCGGACGACAAGGATGCGCAGTGGCAGGTCATCGACTGGAGCGACGATCTCGTCGACAAGTTGGGGATCACCGTGCCCAGCGACCGCAACCTGCTCGCCTCGGTGCCGAAGTTCCGCACCGAACTCGTCGACACCTGTCTCGAGCAGGATGACGAGGCGATGGAGGCCTACCTGACCGACGGTACCGTCCCTTCGCCGGAGTTGCTGCGCCGGGCGTTGCGCAAGGGCACGCTGAACTCCGCCTTCACGCCCGTGCTCTGCGGCTCCTCCTACAAGAACAAGGGCGTGCAGCAGGTTCTCGACGCCGTCGTCGACATATTGCCGGCCCCGACCGACGTGGCTTCGATCAAGACCGTCGACGCGGACGGCGAACCGATCGGCGAGCGCAAGTGTTCGGACGACGAGCCCTTCTCGGCGCTCGCGTTCAAGGTCATCAACGACGCCTATGGCGCGCTCACCTTCGTGCGCGTTTATTCCGGCGTGCTCGTCAAGGGCGCGTCGGTGCAGAATTCGACGCGCGGCAAGCGCGAGAAAATCGGCCGCATGGTCGAGATGTTCGCCAAGGAGGCCAACCCGGTCGAAGAGGCCCGCGCCGGCGACATCATCGCGCTCGTCTCGCTCGCCGACACGGAAACCGGCGACACCCTGTGCGATTCGGCGAACCCCGTCGTCCTCGAGCGGATGCGCTTCCCGGATCCCGTGATCAGCGTCTCCGTCAAGGCCAAGAACAAGGCCGATCAGGAGAAATTTGGCGCCGCCCTCGGCAAGATGGTGCGCGCCGATCCATCCCTGCATCTCGAGACCGATCGCGAGACCGGGCAGACCATTCTGCGCGGCATGGGTGAGTTGCACCTCGAAGTCACGCTCGATCGCATGCGCACCGAATTCGGCGTCGAGGGCATCATGGGCGAGCCCCAGGTGGCGTACCGCGAGACCTTCACGAAGAAGATCAACGAGCAGTACATCCACAAGAAGCAGACCGGTGGCTCGGGCCAGTTCGCCGAAGTATGGATCACGTTCGAACCGCTCGAGCGCGGTGCCGGCTATGAGTTCGTCGACGAGACCGTCGGCGGCTCCGTGCCCAAGGAATACGTGCCCTCGGTCGACAAGGGTCTGAAGATCCAGAAAGAGGACGGCGTGCTCGCCGGCTATCCGACCGTGGACTTCCGGGCGACGCTCACGGACGGCAGCTACCATGATGTCGACTCGAACGCGCTGACCTTCGAAATCGCCGGCAAGGCCTGCTTCCGCGAGGCGATCCGCAAGGCGGGTCCGATCCTGCTCGAGCCCGTGATGAAGGTCGAGACGGTCACGCCGGGTGATTACTTGGGCGACGTCATCGGCGACATCAACCGCCGGCGTGGCTCCATTCTCGATCAGCTCGAGCGGGGCACGAACATCGCGGTCGTCGCGACCGTGCCGCTTTCGGAGATGTTCGGCTACATCGGGCACCTGCGCGGCATGACGAGCGGCCGGGCTTCCTACACGATGGAGTTCTCGCACTACGACCCCGTGCCCCGCAACGTCGCGGACGAAGTGATCGCCGAGAAGGCAAAGGCGAAGGCAACGGCCTGAGCCTGAGCGGCGCGCCGCGCCGGCAGGTGGCGGTAGAGACGTCGCGGGTGGGGTCGGGCCTCCCGGGCCCGGCCCGGGGAGCCCGAGCGCGCCGACCGCCGCGACCCCCGTCGCAGCGCCTCTTCGCGAAGCGAGGATGAGATCCATGTGTGCGAGTAAGGTGGTCGAGGGGAAGCAGCGCGGCTGGATCGTGCCGATCGGCGGCGCGGAGGAGAAGGACAACTCGCCGCAAATCCTGCAACGCTTCGTCGAACTCGCCGGCGGCTCTGCGGCCGACATCGTCGTCATTCCGACCGCGAGCCTGTTGCGCGCCACGGGTCCGCGGTACGAACGCCTGTTCGGCGACATGGGCGCCGCCCGGGTCACGTCCCTGGACTTCGACACGCGGCGCGATGCCGAGGAGCCCGGCCGGATCGAACGGCTGGCGCAGGCGACGGGGGTCTTCTTCACGGGCGGCAACCAGCTGCGTCTGTCGACCCTGATCGGCGGCACGTCCGTCGCGCGCACCGTGCGCAGGCTCAATGCCGCGGGGGCCGCCGTGGCCGGCACGAGTGCGGGCGCGGCCTTCATCAGCGAGCACATGATCGCCTTCGGCGACGAAGGCAGCACGCCGATCGCCGGCTCCGTGCGCCTCGCCCCGGGCTTGGGATTGACCAACCGGTTCATCATCGATCAGCATTTTCGCCAGAGGGACCGGCTCGGCCGGCTGCTCACGGCCCTGGCCTACAACCCCTTCGCCGTCGGAATCGGGCTCGACGAGGACACGGCGGCGTTCATCAGCCCGGACAATACCGTCGACGTCGAAGGGTCCGGGGGCATCACGGTCGTCGATGCCGCCGAGGTCCGATTCTCCTCGATGGACAGCATCAAGGAGGGCCGGCCGGTCTGCCTCCTCGGGGTGAAGCTGCATATCCTCACGAAGGGTGCTACGTTCAACCTTCACACGCGGCAGGCGGATGCCGGAGCTCTGAACCACGCCAAGACCTGAATCCACGCCCAGACCTGAACGAGGGATCGATGCGAATTCTGGAACGTAACGTCTATGTCGGCCCGTCTCTGTACGCCCATTTCCCGGTCATCAAGGTGTTGCTCGATCTGGGACCCCTCGAAGCCTGGCCGACGGCGCGTTTGGGCGCGTCCTTCGTCGACGGCCTGATCGCGGCCCTGCCGAGCCTCCAGGAGCATGGCTGTTCCTATCGCGAGCCCGGCGGTCTCGTCCGGCGCATGCGCGAGGACGAGGGCACCTGGCTCGGCCACGTGTTCGAGCACGTCGCGATCGAATTGCAGAACATCGCCGGCGAGGACGTGAGTTTCGGCAAGACGCGCAGCACCGGAACGGCCGGGGTGTACTCGGTCGTCTACGAGTACGCCCAGCGCGACGAGGGCATCGCGGCCGGCGAGCTCGCGATCCAGCTGCTGTGCTCCCTGCTGCCGGCCGAATTGCGTCCGGCGGACGGATTGCCGGCCGACTGGAACTGGGAGGAGAAGCGCAACGACTACATCCGCTATGCGCAGCGTCGCGCCCTCGGGCCTTCGACCGCCTCCCTCGTCAAGGCCGCGGAGGAGCGCAACATCCCCTGGCTGCGCCTGAACGAACAGAGCCTGATTCAACTCGGGCACGGCAAGTTCCAGCAGCGCATTCAGGCGACCGTGACCGGACGGACGAGCCACATCGCCGTCGAACTCGCCCAGGACAAGGAGGAGACGAACAAGATCCTCGCCAACTGCGGCCTGCCCGTGCCGCGTCAGGAACTCGTGCGCAGCGCGGACCGCGCCGTGCGCGCCGCGGAGCGTCTCGGTTTCCCGGTGGTCACGAAGCCCTACGACGGCAATCACGGCCGGGGCATATCGATCGGTCTCGCCACCCCCGAGGAGGTGCGCGCGGGTTTCGCGGCCGCGGCCGAGCATTCCGCCTCGGTGATCGTCGAGACCTACCTGCACGGCGACGACCATCGCCTCCTCGTCGTCAATGGGGAGTTGATCGCCGCCACCCGGCGCACGCCGGGGCGGGTCATCGGCGACGGGATCCACACGGTCCGGGAACTCGTGGAGATCGTCAACCGCGATCCGCGCCGCGGAATCGGCCACGAGAAGGTCATGACCCGGCTCGAATTGGATGCGCAGGCCGAGATGATGTTGAAGCGTCAGGCGCAGGGTGCCGATACCGTGCCTGCGGCGGGGCAGGTGGTCCTGCTGCGCAGCACCGCCAATCTGTCGACCGGCGGCACGGCCAGCGACGTCACGGACATCATCCATCCCGACAACCGCGACATGGCGGTGCGCGCGGTGGCCGCGATCGGTCTCGACGTCGGCGGCGTCGATTTTCTATGCCCCGACATCGCCGAGAGCTACAAGATCGTCGGCGGCGGCATTTGCGAGGTGAACGCCGCACCGGGGTTCCGCATGCACGTGGCGCCGAGCGAGGGCACACCCCGCGATGCGGCCGGCCCCGTGATCGACATGCTGTTCCCGCCCGGCGCGCCGGCGCGCGTGCCGATCGCGTGTATCACGGGCACGAACGGCAAGACGACGACGTCGCGCATGTTGGCGCACATCGCCAAGATGGCCGGCTTCACCCCGGGCCTCACGACCACCGACGGTGTGTACATCGACGGACAGCGCACGGTCGAGGGCGACATGACCGGCCCCGTCGCCACGCGCATGGTGCTCGCCGACGCGCGCATCGACATCGCCGTGCTCGAGATCGCCCGCGGGGGGCTGTTGCGCGCGGGCATGGGCATCCCGTTCGCCAACGTCGGCGCGGTGCTGAACGTGCAGTCCGATCATCTCGGCCTCAAGGGCGTGGACACTCTCGAGCAGCTTGCCGAGGTCAAGCGGGTGGTCGTCGAGGTGGCGCGCGACTGCGCGATCTTGAACGCGGACGACGAGAACGTCATTCGCATGTCGGCGCACACGGAGGCGAAGCATCTTTGCTACGTCACCTTGAATCCGCAGCATGCCGTGGTCCGCGAACACGTGCGCGCGGGCGGACGCGCCTGTGCGCTCGAGGCGGGCGTGAACGGGCAGATGATCACCTTGTACGACAAAGGGCGGCACATTCCCCTGATGTGGACGCATTTGATTCCGGCGACGCTGGAAGGCCGGGCCATGCACAACGTGCAGAACGCGATGTTCGCCGCGGCGCTGGCGTTCTCGCTCGACATCAAGCTCGACGCGATCCGGCAAGGGCTGCGCACTTTCGACAGCACGTTCTATCAGGCCCCCGGACGCATGAACGTCTACGACGAACATCCGTTCAAGGTGATCTTCGACTATGCGCACAATGCGCACGCGGTCGCGGCGATGACCGATCTGGCGACCCGCCTGGACGTGCGCGGCCGGCGCATCGTCGTGCTCGCGGGACCCGGTGACCGTCGCGACGAGGATATCCGCGCGATCGCCACCGCGGTCGCCGGGCATTTCGACCACTACATCTGTCGTCGCGACGACGGCCTGCGCGGACGAGCGAGCGACGAGGTACCGCGGATGCTCGCCGCGGTGCTGCGGGATCATGGCGTGCCGGAGGCGGCGATCACGATCATCCCCGACGAGCAGGAGGCGATCGCCGCGGCGCTCGCGATGGGCGAGGCCGGCGATCTATTGATGATCTTTGCCGACGCCCTGACGCGATCCTGGAAACAGGTGATCAAGTTCAAACCCGCCGGAGGCGCGCCGGCCGCGGCCCCACCGAGCAGCGCGATCGCCACTGCCGCGTCGAACGGCGCCTCGTACGCCGCCGCCGCCGGGGTGCGCGCGCCGACCCGGTACCAGGATGCGTCGCTCGAAGCCCGGGGCTTCGTTCGCGACGAGCGAGGCCTGCGCTTCGTCGGTGAGGTCGCCGATTGAGCCCTGAGGCGACCGTCGAGCCGGTCTTCGGCTTCGAGGACTCGCGCCGGTTGCCGGGACCGAACCGCTATTTTGGGTCGCCGGCGGTGACCTTGACGGCCTTGGGTTCCCAAGCCCTGGACCCGCAGGTGCTCGCCGATTGGGCGCTGCACGCCCGCGCGATGGCCGCGCAACTGGCCTGGCCCGATCCGCAACCGCTGGTCGTGCGTCGCGCCCGTGCGGTCTTGTTGCTGCTGCGAGCACCCGTCGATGCGCTGTTCACCGCGACCGAGGTCAACGAGTGGGCGTGGGAGCGCGCGGCCGCGGCGGCCGGGCCCTACGCCTTCGATAGGGCGCAGGATCACGGGGACCGGGCTGCCGAAGTGTTCGCCGCCCGCGCCGCCGCGGAGCGTATCCCGGCCCTGACCGAGCTGCGCGACGCCGCCGCGCGCCACGGCATCGCCTGCGTCGAGGACGATGACGAGGTCTCCGTCGGCATGGGCAAGGGCAGCCGATGCTGGTCGCGACTGGCCTTGCCGACGGCCGCATCCGTCCCCTGGAGCGAGCTGCACGACGTGCCCTGTGCGCTCGTGACCGGCAGCAACGGCAAGACGACGACCGCGCGGCTGATCGCCGCCGCCGCCGCCGCGGCCGGTCTCGTTCCGGGGCTTTGTTGCACCGAGGGCGTTTTCGTCGGCGGTGCTGCCCTCGTGCGCGGGGATTACGCCGGACCCGACGGCGCGCGACGGATCCTGCGTCATCCCGAGGTCGAAGCGGCGATCCTGGAGACCGCCCGCGGCGGGATCCTGCGCCGCGGACTGGCGCTACAACGTGCCGACGTCGCGGTCGTGACGAACATCAGCGCCGATCACCTCGGCGAGTATGGGGTCGAGGATGCGCAGGATCTGGCCGTGACCAAGCTCGTCGTCGCGCATGCCGTCCGTGCGCGCGGAACGCTGGTGTTGAACGCCGACGATACCCTGCTGATGACGGCCGCCCGTGGGTCACCGGCCGCCGACAGCCGCCAAGCCTTGTTCGCGCAGGCCTATGATCACGAAGCGCTCGCGCGCCTCCGAACGCGGGGCGGAGCCACCTGCGGCGTGCGCGGCGGCGACTTGTGGCTGTCCATGGCCGGCACCGAGGAGAGGCTCGGGGCGATCGTCGACATGCCCTTGAGCGTGGGCGGCGCCGCGGCCTACAACGTGCTGAACCTGGCCGCGGCGGCGCTCGCGATTGCCGTCCTGGGGTTGCCCCGCGCGAGCTTGCGGGAGGTCCTGCACCATTTTGGCTCCGATCCGAGCGATAATCCGGGACGGCTGGAGCGCTGGAGGCTGCGTGGCGCCGAGATCCTGATCGATTACGCCCATAATCCCGACGGGCTCGCCTCGCTGCTCGGCGTCGCGCGCTCGCTGCGACCGCAGCGCCTGCTGTTGCTGCTGGGTCAGGCCGGCAATCGCGACGATGCGGCGATCCGCGAGCTTGCCGTCACCGCCGCCCGCTTCGCGCCGGATCGTGTCGTGCTCAAGGAACTGCCCCACATGTTGCGCGGCCGGACGCTCGGCGAGGTGCCGGGGCTGCTCGAACAGGCGCTGCGCGCGGCGGGCCTGCCTTCGGAACGCATCCGGCGAGAGGCCGACGAGCTGACTGCGGCGACGCTGCTCCTCGACGAGGCCCGGCCCGGCGACGTCGTCGTGCTTCCCGTGCACACCAATTTGGTGCGCGACGGCCTGCGCGCGAGGCTCGAATTGGTGCGTTGAGTCGTCGACGAGGGGTCGGCGGGTCGCCCGCGGATCCCGAGCTATTCAAGCGCGGAGTTAACGGTGTTAACCTCCGCAACATGCGTACCGCCGGCTCTGCGCTGATCGCCCTCATTCTACTGTCACTCGCCCGCGCGGCGGCTGCGGGCAGTCCCGTGACGCTCGGCGTCGTGAGTTGGATCGGCTATGGTCCGATCTACTGTGCCGCCGCCAACGGTTACTACAAGAAATACGGCCTTGATCTGAAGCTCGTCAATTTCACCGACAACTCCTTGATGCCGGGCGCGGTCCAGGGCGGCGAGATCGATGCGACGACCTTGACCTACGACCAGGTGATTGCCTCCAATGCGCGCGGCTGGAAGCTCGAGGTCATCATGCCGATCGATTATTCGGTCGGCGGCGATGCGATTCTCGCCACCGCGAGCGTGCACACGATCAAGGATCTCAAAGGTCACAAGATCGCCTTCATGGCCGCCTCGCCGTCGGACTTCCTGCTCGGCTTCGCGCTCGCTCGCGGCGGCCTGTCGGAGCGGGACGTCGAGGCGGTCAACACGACGCCCGAGGGTGTCGTCGGCATCATGGCGAGCGGCGGCGTCGAGGCGGGCGTGACCTACGAGCCCAGCGTTTCGGCGATCGCGAAGTCCGGTGACGGCAAGCGCTTCCACGTCCTGATGTCGTCGCGGGATGCGCGCGGCATGATCACGGACGTCCTGGTGCTCAAGGCCGGCGTCATCGCCAAGAACCCGCAGCTCGCCGATGCCCTCGTGCGCGGCACGATGGACGGTCTCGCCTTCATGCGCGCGCAGCCCGAGCAGGCGGTCGCGATCATCGCCCGGACCCTCGAGATCACGCCGGCCGAAGTCCGGGAGCAGTTGCCCAACATCGAAAATCCCGATCTTGCGCATCTCGGTGACGTGTTTCAGAAGAGCGACGCGCTGCCTTCGTTCTTTGCGAGCGGCAAGGTCATCGGCGGGATCCTCGCGCGCGAGGGACAGATCGATGCGCTGCCGCCGATCGAGTCGACCTTCGACGCGCGCTTCGTCACGGCGGTGCAGGCCACGGGAGAGAAGCGATGAGCCGGGTCTTTCGCCGCGCGGGCGGCGCGCTGCCCAATGCGGTCGTGATCGCCTACACCGTCCTGGGCTGGGCCCTCGGCATCTGGCTCCTGACGCGCCCGGAGGCTCTTTGGAACGCGCTCGGCGTGTTGCTGACGGCGCACACCCTGATCTACTCGGCCTATCTGATCCACGACTGCGCGCATCACGCCATCTTCCGGAGCGCGACGGCCAACGACCGGCTGGGGGCGGGGATGAGCTGGATCAACGGCGCATGCCTCGCGAACTATGCCGGACTCAAGAGGAAGCACTTGCGGCATCACGCCGACCGGCTCGACGTCGTCACTTTCGACTATCGCGCCGTGCTCGCCGCCGCGCCCGGCTGGGCGCGCCGGCTCGTGCTGCTGCTCGAGTGGGCTTACATCCCCGCGGTCGAATTCGTGATGCGCGGGTTGGTCATCGCGGCGCCCGACGTGCGCTGGCGGGTCGTCGTCTTCGGATCGATCCGGGTGGCGGCGTTCACGGCGCTCGCCTTCGTCTCGCTCAAGGCCTTGCTGCTCTACGCCTTGGCCTACGTGCTGTTCCTGAACGTGCTGCGTTTCATGGATGCGTTTCAGCACACCTACGACGTGTTCGTGACGCGCTCGCTCGCGGCCGCGCCGGCGGATGCGCGCCGCGACCTCGCCTACGAATACGCCAACACCTACTCGAATCTGATCGCCGAACGGCACGCCTGGCTCAATCTGCTCGTGCTCAACTTCTCGTACCACAATGCCCACCACGTGCGGCCCGGCGAACCCTGGTACCGTCTGCCGGCACTGCATCGTTCCCTGTACGGCGAACAGCGGGATCGACAGGTCATCCCCTGCGCGGAGTTGTTGGCGAGTTTCCATCGCAACCGCGTGACGCGCGTGCTCGCGGCGGACTACGGTTCGGTCGCCACCACGGGAGATCGCGCGGCCGGCTTTCTGGGTGCCGTGGGTGTCTCGTTCCTGACCGCAGTTTGAAGATCCGCGGCCCCTTGGGCCGGCGCCGCTACCTGGCCATCGCGCTCGCGAGCTTTTTGCTCTGGACCGCTTGCTGGTGGGCCTTGGCGGCCTCCGGCTGGGTCGATCCCTTGTTCCTCCCGAGCCCACTCGCCGTGCTGCGCCGCGCGTATCTCTGGGGCGTCGACGGCGATCTGCTCGTCGATGCCCGCATCAGCATTCTACGGGTGACCGCGGGTTTTCTCCTGTCCGCCCTGATGGCCGTGCCGCTGGGGCTCCTGATCGGCGCCTATCGGCCGGTGCGCGCCTTCAGCGAACCCTTGCTCGAATTCGCGCGCTATCTGCCGGCAGTCGCGTTCGTGCCCATGGTCCTGCTATGGGTTGGAATCGGCGAGGGATCGAAAATCGCCCTGATCTGGATCGGCACGTTTTTTCAAATGGTCATCATGATCTCCGAGGACGTGGCGCGCGTGCCGCTGCCGCAGATCGAGGCGGCCCGGACCTTGGGCGCGTCCGACTCCGAAGTTCTGCGGCGGGTGCTGTTGCGCTCGGCTCTGCCGGCCATCCTCGACACCCTGCGCGTCACGCTCGGCTGGGCCTGGACCTATCTCGTCGTGGCCGAATTGGTCGCGGCGAATTCCGGCCTCGGCTACGCGATCCTCAAGGCGCAACGCTTCCTGCAGACGGACAAGATTTTCGTGGGCATCATCGTCATCGGTGTGATCGGCCTCGGGACCGATCAGCTCTTGCGGGCGCTGCACCGCGCGCTGTTCCCCTGGGCGGCGGCGCGTCCGTGAACGAAGCCAAACTCCGCATCCGCCATCTCGGCAAGCGGTTCACGACACCGGAGGGTCCCTTCACGGCGCTCGCCGACGTGTCCTTCGACGTCGCGGCCGGCGAATTCGTGGCCTTGGTGGGGGCATCCGGGTGCGGCAAGTCCACGCTGCTGAGACTGATTGCGGGTCTCGAGTCGCCGAGCGACGGCGAAGTCCTGCTCGACGGGCGTCCGGTGCGGGGACCGGGCAGGGATCGGGCCGTCGTGTTCCAGGATTACAGCTTGTACCCCTGGTTCAGCGTCGCCGAGAACGTCGGCTTCAGCGCCGGCCTGCGCGCGAATCGAGGCGGGGACGCGCGCCTCCGCGCCGAGCGTTCACGGCTGCTGCTCGAACTGATGGGTCTGGAGCGCTTCGCCGATGCCTACCCGCACACCCTTTCGGGTGGCATGCGCCAGCGCGTCGCCATCGCTCGTGCTCTGCAAAACGAACCCGACGTCTTGTTGATGGACGAACCCTTCGGCGCTCTCGACGCGCAGACGCGCGAAGTCATGCACGAGCTGATCCTGCACGTGCTCGCCACGGAGCGCCGCACGATCGTGTTCGTCACGCACGACGTCGAGGAGGCGGTTTATCTCGGCGACCGGATCGTCGTGCTGGCGCCCGGGCCCGGCCGCATCGATTCGATCTGGGCGACGGATCTGCCGCCGGCGCTCGAGCGCACGCCGGAACTCAAGCAAACCCCGGAGTTCTCGGGACTCGCAGGGCGCATTCGCGCGCGCATCCGCGAGACGTCGGGGCTGCAGAGCGATCTTCAGGCGCTGCGGCGCCTGACCGGGGTCAGACCTCCAGGGCCACGTTCCGCTTCAGAACGAAAGTGAGCACGAGGTAGTAGACGATGCCGGCGCCGATCCAGCAGGCGCCGAACACTTTCGCGGAATAATCCATGCCGTACAGCACGTAGCCGATCACGAGCAGCCCCGCGAGCGGACAGACGAGATGGCGCAACCAGTCGCGGCTGCGACGGCGCAGGATGTAGTGGTTGATCACCGACAAGTGCAGCAACAGAAACCCGCTCAGCGCGCCGAAGTTCACGATCCGCGCGAGGTCGTCGAGCCGCGTCGCGAAGAACAGTCCGACGGCCAGGGAGACGGCCGCGCCGAACAGCGTGCTCCAGTGCGGCGTCTTGAAGCGCGGGTGAATCTTGGCGAGCACCGCCGGCAGTTTGCCGTCGCGCGCCATCGCGAACAGGATGCGCGCGACCGCCGCCTGGGCGGCCATCGCGTTGGCGACCGCCGAGGCGAGCACGGTGCCGATGATTGTCAGCAGCCTCAGATGCGGACCGCCGGCGAGTTCGGCGATTTCGTAGAATGCCGTGTCTTCGGAACCAAAATGCATGCCCCGGGCAAGATCGGTCGCGATCCAGGTCTGCAGGATGAACAGGACGCCGACGAGCAGCAGGGCGAGCAGGGTCGCGCGGCCGACGGCATTACGGCCGCCCCGGCACTCCTCCGACAAGGTCGAAATGCCGTCGAAGCCGAGAAACGACAGCACGGCGATCGAGGTGGCACCGGCGATCACGTTCAGGGAGAAAACCTGCGGGTCGTAGACCGGTTTCCAGGTCAAGGCGCCAGCGCCCTTGCCGTCGTGCAACGCGATCAATCCCAGCACGACGAACAGGGCGAGCGTGAGCAGCTCGAACCACAACAACCATCCGTTCAGGCGGGCGGTGAACTGGATCCCGACGAGATTGACGACCGCGTTGAAGCCCACGAAACCGGCCAGCCAGAGCCAGTCCGGCACCATCGGGAAGATCGGTCGCAGGGCCACCGCGCTCAACAGGTAAAGCAGCGCGGGAACCAGCAGATAATCCATGAGGATCAGCCAGCCGGAAAAAAATCCCGCGATCTCGTGCAGTCCGCGCTGGGCATAGGTATAAACGGAACCGGCGAGCGGAAACGCCGCGGACATCGAGGCATAACTCAGGGCGGTGAAGAACATGCCGACGAGGCCCACCAGATAGGCCAGTGGTACCATACCGGCGGCTTCTTTCCAGACGAAGCCGAATACGCCGAAGGGCGCGATCGGCACCATGAAGATCATGCCGTAGACGAGCAAATCGCGCAGCCCGAGTGCGCGGTCGAGTTGCTCCTTGTAGCCGAACTGGTCGAGGGATGACATCGATCGGAGTGTAGCCGAATCGGCGCCGTCGGGAAGTCCCGATGTTAAGCTTGCAAGTCCCCGGTTCTCAGGAAGACGAGATGAACTATTCGCTCAGATTGGCCGGAGTTTGCGCACTCGCATGCCTCGTGACGAGCATGGGAGGGGGCCTCTGTCCGGCGCGCGCCGCCGAGAATTCCGCGTCCGCGCGTCCGTCCTTCGGACCCGATAACCCGTTTTTCCGACCGAGCACATTACCTTTTTCAGCGCCGCCCTTCGACAAGATCCGGGATACCGATTACCAACCGGCGATCGAGGCCGGCATGGCCGAGGAATTGGCCGAGATCCAGGCGATCGCCGACGATCCGGCACCACCGACCTTCGCCAATACCTTCGTCGCCATGGAGACCAGCGGCAGTTTGCTCGCCCGCGCACTGGCCCCTTTCCGCGCGGTCACCGGAGCGAACACGAATCCCGTGTTGCAGGCGGCCGATGCCGCACTCGCGCCGAAGCTCGCGGCGCACTCCGATGCGATCTATTTGAACAAGAAACTGTTCGCCCGTGTCGCGGCGGTCTACCGGGACCGGCACCGGCTGGGGCTCGATCCCGAGTCCTTGCGCCTCGTCGAAGTCACCTATGCAGAGTTTCTGCATGCGGGCGCCAACCTGTCCGACGATGCGAAGGCGAAGCTCGAGGCGCTCAACGAGCAGGAATCGACGCTGTCCAACACCTTTCAAAGCCGGTTGCTCGCGGCCGCGAAGGCGGCTGCGTACCAGACGTCCGACCAGGCGACGTTGAACGGTCTCAGCGATGCCGCCTTGGCGGCCGCTGCGCAAACCGCCAAGGACCGTCAGGTCGATGGCTGGGTCGTCCCGCTGCAGAATACGACCCAGCAACCGGTGCTCGCCTCGCTCGAGGATCGCGCGGCCCGATCGGTCATTTTCCAAAATTCCTGGAACCGCGCCGAACGCGGCGACGGCAACGATACGCGCGAGACGATCGCCACGATCGCGCAGGTGCGCGCGCGGCAGGCCGAACTGCTCGGCTTTCCGAATCACGCTGCCTGGCAATTGAGCGATCAAATGGCCAAGACCCCGGCGGCCGCGCTCAAATTCATGGCCGACCTCGTTCCACTCGCGACGGCCAAGGCGCTGCGCGAGGGCGCGGACATCCAGGCCGCGATCGATGCCGCGCAGGGCGGCTTCCAGCTCGCCGCCTGGGACTGGCAGTTCTACGCGGAAAAAGTGCGCAGGCAGAAATACGATTTGAACGAGGATGAGGTCAAACCCTATTTCGAACTCGATCACGTCCTGCGCAACGGCGTCTTCTATGCCGCCCACCGGCTCTATGGCATCAGCTTCCAGGAACGCAAGGACATCCCGGTCTATCAGCCCGACGTGCGCGTCTTCGAGGTATTCGACCAGGACAGGAAGCCGCTCGCGCTGTTCTATTGCGATTACTTCAAGCGCGACAACAAATCCGGCGGTGCCTGGATGTCGAATTTCGTCACGCAGTCGAAATTGCTCGGCACGCTCCCGGTGGTCTACAACGTCGCCAATTTTCAAAAGCCGGCGGCCGGCGATCCAGCGCTGATCAGCTACGGCGACGTCACGACGATGTTTCACGAGTTCGGTCACGCGCTGAACGGCATCTTCGCCGACACGACCTATCGCAGCCTGTCGGGCGTGTCGACGCCGCGGGATTTCGTCGAGTTCCCGTCGCAGTTCAACGAACACTGGGCGATCTACCCCGAGGTGTTCCTGCACTACGCCCGTCATTACCAGACCGGGGCGCCGATGCCCGCGGCGCTCGCGACCAAGATTCGGCGGGCGCAGAATTTCGGCGAAGGCTACAGCCTCACCGAGACGCTCGCGGCCGCCGAACTCGACATGCAGTGGCACGTGCTGCCGGCCGGCGCTCCCCTGCAGGACCCGGACAGCTTCGAACGCCAGGCGCTCGAGAAGGCTCACATCGATCTGGCCGCAGTCCCGCCGCGCTATCGCTCGAGTTACTTCATGCACATCTGGGCGAACGGCTATTCGGCCGGCTATTACGCCTATCTATGGACCCAGATGCTCGACGACGACGCCTATCTCTGGTTCGACGAGCACGGCGGCCTGACGCGTGCCAATGGAGAGCGGTTCCGGCGCATGGTGCTCTCGCGCGGCAATACGAGCGATCTGGAGAAGCTCTACAGGGCCTGGCGAGGGCGCGCGCCGAGCGTCGCGGCGATGATGAAGTACCGCGAACTCAAGCCGTATACTGGCGCAACGCATTGATGAAGGATTCGCCATAACGGGCGAGCTTGGCCTGACCGACACCGGGCAGGTTCGCGAATTGATCGAGCGTCAGCGGCTGAAGCCGCGCCATTTCGCGCAAGGTGGCGTCATGGAAGATCACGTAGGGCGGCAGACCCTGCTCATTGGCGAGGCGCTTGCGCAATTCGCGCAAGCGTTCGAACAGCGCAGCCTGGGCGGGATCGGACTCGTCGATACGCACGGACCTGCGCTTCTCGTCGCCGGCCGGGGGCGACCCGGCGGCCGCGGGCAGCGCGATGCTCACCGGGCGCTCGCCCCGCAATACCCGCCAGCTCTCCGCGTTGAGGCACAGCACCGGAAAGCCGTCCTGGGTTTCATCGACCAGTGATTGATGCAGCAGGCTGCGGGCGAGGGTGCGCCAATCGGCGACGGAGCGATGTTTGCCGATTCCGTAGACCGTCAAAGCCTCGTGGCCGCGCGCCAGCAGCCGCTCGGAGCGGGCGCCGCGCAGGATGTCGATGACATGGGCGGCGCCGAAGCGCTCACCGCGTTGGGCGAGCCGCGCGATGCAGGACAGGAACTGGCGCGCCTCCGTGCTCCAGTCGACCGGTGTCTTCGGCGTCTCGCAGTTGTCGCAGGCACCGCAGCCACCGGTGAAACTTTCCCCGAGATAGGCGAGGATCACGGCGCGTCGACACTCGGTCGATTCCGCGTAAGAGAGAACCTGGCGCAGTTGCTGACGTCCCAGGCGTTGCTCCGCTTCGAGTGCCGCACCGGTCTCCGGGTCCACCTTCTGCTGGATCAGGAACTCCGCGGTGCGAATGTCGGCGGCGCCGAAATAGAGCCGGCAACGCGCCGGATCGCCGTCGCGGCCGGCGCGGCCGGACTCCTGGCTGTAGCCTTCGAGAGTCTTCGGCAGATCATAGTGCACGACCCAGCGCACGTCGGGCTTGTTGATGCCCATGCCGAAAGCCACCGTGGCGATCACCACCTGCAGATCGTCGCGGATGAACGCCTCCTGCGTCTCGCGACGCTGGTCGGCGCCGAGACCCGCATGATAGGCCGCCGCCCGAACGCCGTCGCCCTGTAGCCGTTCGGCGAGTTCCTCGACCCGCCGGCGTGACAGGCAGTAGACGATGCCCGCGCCGCCGCCGCGGGCGAGGCGCAGCAGTTCCGCGTAACTGCCCTTGGTCTTGGGCCGGACCTCGTAATGCAGATTGGGCCGATTGAAGCTCGTCAGGTGGATCGCCGGGTCGCGAAGATCGAGTTGCGCGATGATGTCGGCGCGCACGCGAGGCGTCGCGGTGGCCGTGAAACAGAACATCGGGGTCGTCGGGTGGCGACGCCTGAGCTGCGACAATTGCCGGTAGTCGGGACGAAAATCGTGGCCCCACTCCGAGACGCAATGGGCTTCGTCGACCACGAAGGCATTGAGTCCCGGGCCGGCGACGACGCGCGGCAGGACACCGTCCAGGAAGTCCGGGAGCAGCAGGCGCTCGGGCGCGAGATAGAACAGCTGGTACTCGCCGCGCAGGAGCGCGGTCGTTCGCTGCGCCCCTTCGCCCGCGGGCAGGCTGGAGTTGACGAAACTCGCGGCGATCCCGTTGTCCCGCAGCTGACGCACCTGGTCTTGCATCAGCGCGATCAGGGGCGAGACGACGAGCGTGACCCCGGGCCGCAGCAGCGCCGGCAGTTGGAAGCAGAGGGATTTTCCGCCGCCGGTCGGCATCAAGGCCAGCAGGTCGCGACCCGCGAGCGCGTCGCGAACGATGGCTTCCTGACCCGGCCGGAAGTGGTCGAAGCCGAATATTCGTTTCAATGCAGCGGTCAATTGCGCCATGATGCGCGGATTCTACTTGGACGGAGATTCCTCATGGAGCATTCGCACACCATCCACCGTCATCAGCACCATCTGGGCTGGGACAACGCCCTGACGCCGGTACTGCGCGTCGCGCCGGGGACCTCGGTGGAGTTCGAGGTGCTCGACGCCGCCGGCGGACAGCTCTCGCCCGAGTCGACCGTCGCCTCGATCGCATCCCTGGACTTCGGCCGCATCAATCCGGTCGCCGGACCCCTCCATATCGAGGGCGCGGAACCCGGCGACGTGCTGAAGCTCACGCTCTTGTCTTTCACGCCCTCGGGTTGGGGGTGGACCGCGAACATCCCCGGCTTCGGGTTGCTCGCCGACGAGTTCCCGGAACCTGCACTGCATCTTTGGAGCTACGATGCCGCGACGCTGGCACCGGCCCTCTATGGCC
>Ga0209208_10000414_pt1 | contig 54560 bp, 31 predicted proteins | sample S1TSphfallax_3_FD_187694 | JGI IMG/M metagenome (GOLD analysis project Ga0209208, IMG submission 187694) | Host-associated microbial communities from peat moss isolated from Minnesota, USA - S1T2_Fd - Sphagnum fallax MG (SPAdes) (version 2) | ecosystem: Host-associated > Plants > Peat moss >... | reverse complement strand
AACAACCCTCCTAGTCCTTTCCCTGCCATCATCTCCTCCAGCACAAAATTCCCACCGTAAGAAGGCCTTTTAGGCTTTTCTTCCCCCTTACCTCCACAGATCTCTCTCTCTCTCTCTCTCTCTCTCGTCTTCTGCCTCCTCTGCAAGTTGTTACTCTTTCTAATTCTTCGACAAGACATACATCACATGAGCATCAGCACACTTGATGCAGCAACAGCAGCAACAAATCTGACATCTTCTTCTTCTGCTTCCATTATGCAAAACCCATCTTCTTCTTCTTCTTCTTCTTCTCTCTCTCTTTTTTTTTTTCTTCTTTTTGGCAATACAAAACACTGTAGATAGTAGATTGGGGCAAATTTGACTTGCTTCCAAATAACACCTATCCATCCCTTAGATTTGTAGCTTCAAAATGAAGCATCTTTTTTTTTCATTTAAGAAATATATTCTTTCTGTTTGGGTTTGGTTGCTGGTTTGTTTTTTGTTTGTACAATTAATTTGTTGAATACTTATATTCATTTTTAACCCAACAAAATACAATTCATGAATTAATTGTATTTTGTTGACTCCAATTTATTTTGTGAGTTTTTGGGAGTAAATAATTGTGTTTTGGCTTTTATACTTTATTTTATGCATCTGTACTATGTTCAGTAGTAGCTCCAGAATAATAAAGAATTTAAATTATTAAATAGTAATTAATTCTCATTTCTTAAGTTTACTCAACAAAAAATAATTTGTTTGTTTCTAAAATTGTTTCATTTTGTTGACCATTTAAGCATTTACTCAACAACATAGAGGCTACCCCAGTTTATTGTTATTATTCTGGGAGCTACAAATTTTGCATGAAGTTGCCTCTCACCCAACATGTTCTAACTTCTAACATGATTGATTTTTCAATCCCCTCCAATTTCTAATGTTTTTATTATAGTTTTTGCTTTGCTTTCTGAACAAGGAAGTGAGTACTTTCACTATACCAAATGTCCATCTTCAAGGTAGGTTTTCCGAACTTTATTTCTCTTTTTTTTCCTTTTTTTTCCTTTTTTTTAGCTTTCCTTTCTGAAGAAGGAAAAAAATTGTTCACTTTTTTTAATGCTTTGAATTCATCAGGCAAAAACATCAAACCTACTTGTTGAGGTCCTCTATTATTATTATTATTCTAAACAAGTTGGGTTTTTGTTCCTGGCTTGTGATTTGCATGATTCTGCAGAGAAGTAAAAAGCTAATTCTTTTTAATTTAATTTGAATTAAGTTCTTTTGTTTTATATTTCTGGTTCAAATAAGAAAAATAAAGGGAAAAATGAAGCATTCTCCCCCCCCACCTTTTCCACATGGTCTTCTTACTTACTAGAGTTTCTTTGTGATTTTTTTAAATTAATTTTTCAAATTTTAAAAAGGAAGGGGGAAATTAATAATGGGTGGTTTTTTAACTGTGTTGGTCACCCATTCATGCTTTGTTTTTTCATATAGGGAACTATTTTTTAATCTCTTTGAAGTTCTGCCTCTCTTGGGTATTTAAGATTTATGTACTAAAATAATTATGAATAGTATAGAATTGAAAAATAATTTGAGGGTGCACTTTTTATCAAACATGGGAGTCTCATCTGCTTTGCATTTTCCATCTATAGTAGTTGAACAAAGTCCTTTCAGCCTTCATAACCATCCCTTTTTATGGTCAAATTTGTGCAAATTGTCCACATTGTTGTTATTATTATTATTATTATTATTTTATTGTTTTGTTTCACAACGAATATGAGAAAAGCAAAGCAAATTTGAAGAGTAACTTAGAGTACTTCAATTTAGTCCTACTTCATGTTTTGTTGTATTTTGGCTCGAATTAGCATTTTAGGATTGTAATTTCACAGGATACAATGTGCAAAATGTAATTGGAAGAAGATATGAAAGCTTGGATGGAAGGTGTTATGATTTTCATATTGCCCTCCATATGAGAAATTTTGTAATGTCCTTCCATGCAAGCACAAAAACTTGTCATACAAAGGCAACATTGTTTTACCATTCATAAAGCTTAATCTAAGAATTTAGCTTTCCGAACGATGACACCCTTGGAGAAATGCATTTCCAAAAAGCAAGACCACCCTCGACTAACACCTCCAATAGTGGACCCTCCTTTTGGGAATGTTCTACTCCTCAAGCATTACCTTACACATATGGGTCAAAATGATTGATTTCCAACCTTCAATCTCCACACTTGCTTCACATCAATTCTTAAAAGAAAAATCCAATAAAAGATCGATGGTAGAACCATCACAAAGGAGACAACAAGGGAAGGCTAAGCAAAGGCCAAAAGATGCATAACCCGCATGAACTAAAAAAAGGAAAAAGTTAATCCTTCTTGTGGTAGGAAGCTATCTCACCCACCACCCCTCTAATGTCGTTGACATGCAAATCATGGGAGGTTTAGAATAAACATCACACATCAATGCAATCTTGCTCTCTATAGCCGAAATTAAAGCACACTGAAGAACAATACTAACACACTACCTGAAAAATTGAATACAAAAAGACAAGGATAAATGACCTCCCAATCATTTACCGTGGAAAAGACAAGCACAATCCTTGATGAAACGATCCATATCATGCCCAAGTGCATCGTGCACCTCCAAGGCCATCGAAATATAGTGGTGCCCCTCATGAAGCTCTATATACTTGCGGATCTTAACAATGGTGTTAAATTTCGCAATTGCACCTACAAATCAACTAATGACACTCGAAACCCTTGTTTCTTACATTGGGTCAATAACCACCACATTGATAACAAAGACATGGTCCTCGCGGGTCATGTAGAGATCAACTCATAATGAAACTTTTGACATATGAACAGACCACCACTCTCTCCATACAATGTGCCCATTTTCTCGAACAAGGGCACACATGACATTTCTAATGGCATCATGTGTAGCTATCTGTTGACCTCCAAACATGCAACATGATAAATGTGTGCCAATGCATTTAACCCGTGTCCACACTCACACGTGAAAAGACTAGATGTCGAAGGTTGAATCAAACCGAAAAGAAAACACATCATTAATGTGAAAGTAATGTGTGTGATGCAAAACGAATGAATAGATGGCCTAACAAACCAACCATAACCCTACCCCCTTGCTTGAACAAAAACAAATGCAAGCTCTGGATGTTAAGGAAATGGAGTCATCTTCTAAGACAACCCTAAAGGATGTGTCATGGTGGATGTCCATCAAAGATGCATGTGACCTTGAACGTCCATAACTACCAAACTCTGGAAAAAAAAAGTACATCTTTCTAACTGCAAGAGGAACGTTATATCATGTTGCACGAAGGCATGACTTAAGGAGGTGTGGGCCCCCTTCAACCTGAGAGACATATTCTTCCAAAACGGGTTTATCGAAGATATGAAAACTTGAGTACAAATACAAAATCACAAAAACTCAACTCCTAAGAAAAGCAAATGGGGCACAATCTTCCATAGATAAAAGGTTTGTACCACCAAAGGAGATTGGAAGTCGAACCTGACACCTTGCTAATGGGCCCTAAAGAGACTCCCATGACCTTAAACCCATAATGTCCCCACATACTTGCATAATTTTCCTATCGAAACCCACCAAAAAATATAAAAAGAAAGAAGAAAAAGGTATTATCTGTGTGAAATAAGAAGGTTGATGAACTATACATGAAAACAAAATGCCTAAACCAACATGAGCATCTCCCAAGAAAGGAAAATCATCCATATGCACCACATCCTAAGATGAAACCTCATCCAAAAAGTGCATGGCAAAATTTTGAGAACCCATTAGCACACCTAAAATGCATAAACCATATGTGACCAAAGTGCAACGTTGAGGAATTTCATGGTTGGAGAGTTCCCTAAAAGACTCTAAAGTTTGCACTTTCACAATTTAACCCTAAGTCCAGTAAGGCTAATGAAGTTGAAAGGTGGTCAAATCACTACACATTATTACAAAATGTGTCCTAGTTCACTATGGGTTTCATTAGATTTTGAGTGAATTTGGACATTTTTACTTAGTGAAATTGTTTAACACCTTAATGAATAGGGACTAGTTACTGCAAACAATGAATTATTTCAATAGTACTTAGTGAAACAAGTTTACTTTCAAGTGAAATAGAAATTTACCAAACTATTCACTTGTTAATTAATTAATTAACTAGCATGAAAATCAATTAAAATTTAATTATTTAATATATAATATTGTTAATAATTTCATGATTTTTTAACCTATGATTTATTGACACGTGTCATTATTTAGGTTAAGTTAAAAACCTAGCCTAGGTACATAAGTAGGCCACGTAATCAACCTAGGCACCTATTCTAAAAATTTGATAGGGAAATATTCCGTCAACATACCATTGTTGACCACACACAACACCATTAATGAGGTTTGATCCCTTGACCTTTAAATTGGAGGCAAACACGCTTACCATCAAATCACCCCACTCATTGTGATAACATGTCACATTGTATTCCATTTATCAAATACTTCATTTTAAACATTACAAAAACATAAACTTTGAAAATTCATATCTTATTGAAATTTTGTTAAAATGAAATGGTTCAAATTTAATTTTTAAAAATTTTCATAATGTACATAATTACATTTATTTCCTTTTGAAAGTTTAAAATCATTTGAACAAAAAAATAAAATTGAATATCATTATTTAATAACATTTCGATGACCATTCTTTTGGAATTTTTTTTGTAATAAATGGATTTTTTATTAATATAGTAATACTACCTATGTTAAACTACTTTCAATTATCATATGACTATTTTTCATTAATTCAAATTATTTCACCCTACATTATTTATGGCTATTATCAAATTTTTTGGTTTTTTTTTGTTATTTCAACCTAGGCTATTTTTTATTCTTCTAAATTACTTTTAATTATTTTATTTTATTTCACCTTAGGCTACTTTTCAACTATTATAAGTTTTTTTATTATTCTACGTTTTTATTATTATTGTAAATTATTTCAATTTAAACTTCTTGTAACTATTATAAGTTATTTTTGGCTACTTAAGGTTATTGCACCTTAAGTTACTTTTGTCTACTATAAATTATTTCACCTTAGATTATTTTTGACAATCCTAAACAATTCTAATATATAGCTATTGGTTGTTCTTTTATTAGTGCTATTAGTACCTATTTTATTTGTGCCTATTGATGCCTATTAGTGGTTATTATATTAATAATTATTGGTGGTTATTCTATTAACGGCCATTAGCATTTATTTTATTGGTGGCTATTGGTGGTTATTCTATTGGTGGATATCTTATTAATGGTTATTGGTGTTTATTATTGGTTATAATATTAATGGCTATTTGTGGTTATTAATGGCTATTATATTAATGGCTATTGGTGGTTATTTGTGGTTATTTTGTTAATGGTTATTGGTGGTATTATTTTGATGGCTATTAATAGTTATTTTATTAGTGGATATTGGTGGCTATTAATGGTTATTATATTAATTATTATTGATGGATATCCTATTAATGGTTATTGGTGAATATTTTATTGTGGATATTGATGGTTATTACTGGTTATTAATCACTATTGTATTAATGGTTATTGGAAAATATTCTATTGTGAATATTGATGGTTATTAATGTTATTATATTAGTGGTTATTGATGGTTATTATATTAATGGCTATTGGTGGGTATTTTATTAATGGTTATTGGTGGTTATTGATGGTTATTTTATTGATAGTTATTATTGGTTACTATATGTTATGTTACAACTATTGGTGATTATTGTATTATAAATTATTGTTAAATATTCTATGTTATAATATCATAGGCTATTGGTAATTATTATATTGTAGGGTATTTAAAATAATTTCCCATAGGTTACTATTTTTTATTATAATTTATTTTTACCTTAGGTCATTATATTTTATTTTGGATTATTTTTAGTTATTATACTTAGGATAAAATAATTTATAATAACATAAAGTAGGATGACTTCAAATAATTTAAAATATAACTTAAAATAACATATATTAATTTAAAATAAAATAACCTAGAATATAGCCTAAATTTAGTTGAATAATTTAATTTAAAATAACTTAAAAGCTTATAATAAATTAGTTAAGATATTTTAAGATAACATAACGTATACTAATTTAGGGTACAATAATTTATAATAGCCTATAATAACACAAAATATGAGCTAGAATAATTAAAGTAGATTAAAATAATATATGGTATATCATAAAGTAACATAAATAGAATATATTAAAAAACAAGAAATAAACCTATTTACTATAATAAATTATAATAGTGAATTATGTTAACTAGTAATGAAACATGATGTCTACATAGTGATATTATAGTGAAATAACTTTCACCGAGTCGAAATTAGGAAAATGTAATGAAATTATTTCACTTTTAAAGTCTCATAATGATTTAAGCTAGTAAATTGCACCTCACTTTTGTAGTAATGATCCCATTCAAAGACAAATGGGGAGTATTAATTAAAGCTTGGGTAAACAAAATGTTATCCAAGACAAAGGTGTGTTTAGCTTATAGGAAAAAATAAGTGGAGGGACATGGCCTGAAAGAGGGGGTGTAGTTGGCATAGGGTTACAATGGTGTCCTTTAACGAAATAGCTGGCGTCATGGGTTGGAAAGCTTTAACAACATGACTATACTCACCAATTGTTCCCAAAGTCAAACATCAATGAAGACGAATGGTCAAAGAATCATCCAAGGAATGTTGAAAACGAAAAGCATAAGAGGCACAAGAAGACTCTTCCTGAATAAACGAGTAATCGCGTACCATAAACCTCCTAAGGAGGGCAAAAACCTCTTGCTAGCCTCAACAACCTCTTCGAATATAGCACAAACACCAACGTGGCAATAGGAAGTAAAGGAACCACAATAACTCGTCTATTAGGTCTACAACAATTCAATCAAAAGGTAAATGAAAAGCTTGATTTACATTGTCTTATATGGCTTGAAGGATTTTATGAAACAAACAAGGGCATGCGAAACAAATTTCAAACAACCCCAAAATGAAGTTAGGATGAGCCCGAAACCAACCCCAAGAAGCAAGAGGAATAGAACCTAGGAAAAGCACAAGAGGGGATAACACCTACATAGAAAATATAGCCTAGATAGCTAGGGAAATGTGGCTAGCAAAATAGTGAACACTCTTGACATGTTTTGAAAGGCCGCCTAAAGTGTAAAGGCCTAAGCAATGAAAACAATGGGTATTTTGAACTGACAGGGGACACAAAGAGGGAGCCATCCAAAAAAAACTACACCAAAAACCCAAGGATGCAAAAGCCTTCGCAAGCACCCTAAATTTTAATTCTTAAAATATACATATTTAAAACACCAAACCAAACCAAGAAAAAATATTAACCTAAATAATAATAATAATAACTAACTAACATTTTTTTTTATAAATCCTACCATTGAAGGAATTATTAGCAATGGCAAGCCTGGTCGTTGTGTACCTCATGTTGTCGTTATAACTTGTTAACAAAACTACAACAACAATAATAGTCTTGGCAAAACTTGGCACCATCTCCACTTTCTACTCCAACACCAATCTCTACATCAACTAATTCAATGTACACCATCACTCTTGCTATTTTCACAAGCCACATTTGTCTTCAGCACAATGTTGTTGTTGTTTAGTTTTTCTTTGGCGATGGTGGACATTGTAATAACAATATCAACAACTCTGAAAATCCCACAAAAAAATCTTCCTCCTCTTTTGTGGTGAGTCATTCACAACTACTTTGATTTACCAATAAACATTTCTTAATTTTCAAATTAAGGTTTTCTTTAAATTCCTATGTCACACATTCCCAAAATAACATTACCAACAACAAAATGAAATATTTGTATTGATTGAAAAAACTATTGTTGTTAGGGCTTTCACATCTTTTGTGGTCAATAAGGCTCAATAACCCTTTGTTTAGTTGTGGCCAAGGTTGGTTTTCCAACTAGAAACAAGATTACAAAAAGTACTAAAGATTTATCTTAGATGCCATCCTTTCTTCCAAGTTATTTTGATATTGTAAAAAAAATTGTAATACAACAAAGGACCCAATGGAGGTCGTGGAGGTATTGACAAATTTGAATTTGATTAATTTAAATTACTTATGTTAGTTAGTAACACCATGAGGCGTGTGTTTGATATGAAACAAAATGAAATGACAATTAATTCAAAAGGCACACATAAACACCCATTGTTTTAGCAAAATGTACCTCAAGTTTAACAAATTCTTATTTTGTTGTCTTTGTTTTTCTTCCAATTTGATCTCTACATAGAGTTGTCATTTACAATAATTCAAGCATTCTTATTGTTTATTCTCCATTGTGATTTTGCTCTTTTCAACTTGTTACTATACAATGAAATTAAGTTGTAAATCAACAATGAAACTAAACTTTTGATGTGCAATAGAACTAAACCCGTGTGGTTCAAGCATGCATAAAGCTAAACCCAAACCTAGTTGGTTTATTCATAGTTTTGAAAATTCATATGGATATGAAAAAAATGTGAGAATTAACATGTAAAAAATATAAAACGACCTAAATTAAAATGTTGTATTTATATTTCCTAACATTACAAATATACATATGGATTTCCCCATTTGACCAATGTCTCAAGAAAGGGTTTAAGAATATTAAACGAATTTGAGATTCAAATTTTGTTTGAGATTTGAAATCAAAGTTTCAACTATAAACCTTAAATCTAACCTTAAATTTTAAAACAACCAAATAAATGTACATTGTTACTATTTAACATTAAATCGCATGTATATACAACTTTATGGGAGTAGGGTTGGAAATTTATGTTACATAATCACATAATCATATTTTTGTAAAATCTTTGAAATAAAATGTAAACATTGATAGAATAGTTCACACCCATGACTTCCCCCAACACATCATTGAATATGTTCACATGTTTTCATATGCAAACTAGCCATGTTATGTGGCCAACTAGACATTCAAACTCCAAATATTAAATCAAATATTTGGGTTTTGAATTTACCTTAAATTAGCATATTGTAATATCTTGTCAAGTGTGTTATTTAGTTTCTTGGTTAGGTCCCAATTAGTTAAGGATAAACCAAATTAATTTAGTCATTTGGGTATTTATCTCAAATTGATTCAAGTGTGAACATGATTTGGGGTATTCTATGAATGGGATATTATTTTAATTTGTGTGATTTCAAATTACTTTTGATGATTTGAAATTCTAGGGCACTCTATTGTTGTATGCAAGCTTTTGTGTGTTTTATGCACAATGTTAGTTTTTGCATTTTTTGTGATTTAAAACAGTTGTTCATTTACAATGAAAATATGAATCCATGATGTATCATCTAAGGTATTTTCATGTTATCTTTTGTATCTGTGATGATAGTGATTGTTGTAAGCACCAACATAGGAGCACACAACAACCTTCGCAAGCTTGACATTTGGGTGTCAAATAATTATTTTATTTTTCATAATCCACTTTGGTAGTAAAAAACAATTATGAAATTTTGGCAACATATGTTCCACCAAATTATAGGATAATGAAATGTTGTCAATTATTGGATATTTGCTTTCAAATGGTGGATTAGCACAAAGCATCAAACTTTTATTGAGTTTCCAACACTTTCATATTTTTCCTCCCTTGCAATTTCTTTAAATTTTGGCATTTCAAAAAAGTTTGTGGAAAAAGATTCATTTCCATAAATAATTTAATTACTATTGAATTAAAAAAATACCATGGTATTCAAAAATGGGAAGGTTGTGTAATGTTAGGAAATTGCAAGTGCGAAATTATAATTCACAATGCCAAAATGTGTCTTTCATGACTTAGACATTCATGATTAATGTCCTAATCTAGTCATGTAGTCATATGTCCTTAATCATATACTTTACTTAAATTTGTGACTACATTGCAATTGCATTATGACTACAAAACTAGATCAGGACTATTTTGTGACTACATCATGATTACATGACTAGCCACATACATTAATTATCTACCTATGTTAGTAGTTTAACTAAATGTTAGTTACCTATTAACTATTTACTAGCTACCTATAAAGTAATTAGTACCTATGGGCTAATACTACCTATTATCTACCTACCTACTATGTAGTACATACGTACCTACCTACTACTTATTATTAAGTACCTACCTATTACCTATTACTAAGTGCCTACCTACCTACCTACCTAGTAGGTTGTACATATGTACATACATGTGTACCTACCTATTTAACTACCTATTAAATAGGTAGTATGTACCTACCTACCTACTATTTACTATTAGGTACCTACTTACTTACCTACTAAATTGGTATTATGTATGTACCTACTACTAGGCACCTACCTCCTTCTTACCTAGCTATTATTTTAAACTAAGTATGTACCTACCTACCTACCTACCTACCTACATACTAAATAAGTAGTATGTATATGTACCTATTACTTGGCACCTATCTACCTACTTACCTACCTACCAAGTAGGTAGTACATACACACTTACCTACTACCTACTTACTACTACCTCTAGGTACTACTTACCTATTACCTACCAAGCTAGGTACCTATTAGGTTACTAGGTAAGTTTTAAGTTGTTACGTAAGTACTTAGGTACTTAGCTTATAAAATAAATTGAAAGCAATATGATGACAAATTTTGTCATGTAAAAATCATGTGGTGTAATGGTTAAGTGGGGGTTAAGGACTTCTTCCCTCAATGTGGAGGTGAGGGGTTCAAATCCTCACACTTGCAATTTACTAAACTAGCTTAGCTAGCTTAACATGCTAGCTAAATTAGCTTACCTTCCTAAGTGGGCTAAGGCTTACATTCTTAACATATATGCTAGGTTTTTAGCCTTTATACCATGTGTCTACATGCCACATGTCTACATGGCATGGGTGGATAGCACATTTATTTCATATTTAATGAGTTATATCCAATAGCCATAATTTATGGATCTCATTAAGCACTGATGACCTCCATGACTCCACAATTGCAAAAGTCATAATCGTAAATTGTTTTGCAACTTAGTCACACTGGCGACTAAGTGTCCTAAACAACGTGTCCTATTCGACTATATAGTCATGTGATCATATATGTCTTCCATGATTAACAACCTAGTCATAAATCAAGTCACAAAAGACAACTTTTTCTATAGTGATTTAAATTAACTTATTATAAAAAGCTCGAGAACATGTATCAAATTTCATTATAATCTGTATACAATAACTACCACCAATACCATTTGACAAGCTAGGAGGCACTTGAAATTTTATCCTTGATTAAATTTATTAATTACATCACACTATATTTTCAACTATGAAAATTCTAAACATGAATAAATCCATTTCAAGGTGAATGCACACTACAATGTACACAATTATAAAGGAAATTGGAATCACATAGTAGTATCAAAAGTATTAACATGTAAGTTTCCACTCATAATGTTGAAATATTTTTTAAATAACAGAACCTGATTTAAGGCCTTGTAATTGTAACAATATTTGAAAGCCCTACAAATCAATATAATATTTTCTTGGATAATTAAATCATTTATACATGTGCGCCATTGTCACAACATAATGATACATTGGAACATAAACCATAATCTATTGCAAATTTTCATCATAATTTTTTTTCAAATGTCCACCATGATGCATCAAATTTCAACATGTATTAAAATTTGTTAATTTGTGATAGATTGTTGTTTACACCATAACTTGCATTCACCCAAATTAGAAAAATAAATGAAACATGTTATATTTATTTGTGTAATGTGAAAACACTAAAAGTTAATTCAATATTCACATGTATATGTTCATGGTGTGGCATTATATGCATGAACCACACCATGAACATGTTCATGGAATGACACCACATGATGATGATGGAATGCATATGACAAGTTACACATGTGAAGATTGAATGGAACGTGGCAATTAATCAAGGGAGGTCATGCTAAAATTGCATAAAAAAAAGGTGCAAGTCCCATATATTGACATATTTGTACCACTTGCATCATTTTGACATAGTCATATGACTTGTGTGAAAGGTGATAAAGACCCTTAACCAATGTGGTCTAAAGGTACACACTTTAGAAAATATTAATAATGCTCAAATCATTATAAGGAATGCAATGAATAAAATAATAATGTTTTATACCATGTTTCACGTGAAATCAGCTTTCAAGTTGATATTTCTAAATTGAATGTTGATTTTAAGTAATCCATTATATTAAATACACTCCCGGTCAAAAAATTAAATTTCATTGTTCAACGAGAAAACTCATGGTGCTTTGGGAAGGAATTCATGACAAATTATTACATTTTTCGTCAGTTTCAAAGATCACCAACATATTGGTCAAAAATATAATTACAAAACCTACGACATAATAAACAAAATTTTGACATATTCAAATCTTCATGTGTTAATGATGATGTTCATTGCCAAATTGTAAATGATCAATTTCAAAGTTCACCATCATGTGATCATGATGACATTTCCAAATGTATTTTTCACATCACCAATCCCTACTTTCAATCTTTATCACTTTCTAAAACAATGAATATTAAGAATCTTCTATCCTAAAAGTTAATGGCAACCTTGCTTGTACATTTGAGCTTGGACACCCACATCACTAACCATCTTTCCATTCATGTATTATTGATCTTGTAGATATCATCAATGATGTTGGTTTTGATTGAATATGTTTTACATAAGCATTATAAGAACTCATTTTGAGTGCGTATAAAGGGCAAAGAATTAAAAGTAAGCTTAATGGATAAGGTTACATGTCTAGGTTTTCTCCTTTTTAAAGTTGGGTGGGATGGGGTGAAATGAAGTGGGATAAGGTTATAACTAAGAATTTGGGTAAAGGGGAGGGTTGGGTTGGGTTTTTTTCCTATGTTTCCAAGGAGTTGTTTCTTGGGTGGGGTGGGGTGGGATGGAGGTGGGTGGGTTTTCTTTTCTTTTTCTCCTCCTTTCCAAAGGTGGGTGGGAAGAATGTTTAAAGGAAAGGGTTTTGGAGTTTTTTTAATTTTCAAAAGGGATTTTTCCTTGGGTGGCATGGGGAATGGGGAGGTTTGGTTGTTTTTAAGAGTAGAGAGGGGAAGGGCCAAGGCCTTCCAAAAGATGTTAAATTATTAGGGAAATAGATTTAGTTTGTTTTTAAGGACAAAAAAACCTTTAAATTGGATGCAATTTATGTTCAAGATCAATTTGGTGCAATTTCATAACCTTTTTTTTTATTGGCCCCTTTTAACAAACTTTAAATCCATTAACTTGATTTCATGTAAAACATTATTTTTAAACAGAACCTTTTATGACAAATCCATTTGTTATTAACCTTTAAGATTATAAATTTGATGGTTAGTAATAAAAACATCTTGACTTACATAATTTCTCTTTAAAATGATTGGGCAACTTTTTTTTTATAAGGAAAAAATTCATGTTTAAATTTCAACTAAAATTTAAAATCATTTGATAAATTGTTTAATGTGGATAATTTGCCATGTAATTATCTTTACAAAACTGGAATTTTGAGAAGGATTTCATGCAAGTATCCTTGAAATGAAATCTTTACTTTCAATGTGATCATGTAACTCATTTAAAATAAGAATTTACTCTTCATGTTTTGACAAAAAAATGTTTAAAACATATCACAAGCATTTACACTAACCTGTTATGTATGATAAGAATGACCACAAAGTGAGGTGTGTTATGTTTTAGATGTTGAAAAAAGGTTTAAGCATGTGTTGTGCAAAACTCAATAGCAAATGAAGGCATGTTAAATTTCAAAAAATGGTGCATTATAATTTTCATTGCATTGATTAGCTTATGTAATGTTATACTAAAAAATGCAAGTATGATGCCCCTTACTTTGTTTAGTAATATTGACCCTAACATAAGGTTGATTATAATCCAATCTAAAATGGTGGCAAGTTGCCAAATAATGTTTTTTAGTAAAAGGTATGAAGATATATAGTTATAATACATTAACATGAGACAAAAATAAAATGTATTCAAGTATTATTGATGATAAATTTGTGTGATATGAAAAGATAAAATTTCAAACTATGAATAATTGAGTTCATGGAAATGAGGTTTAAATTAATGTTGGGTAGTTTTAGATTTGTCAATTATCAACCATGGTTTATACCTACTTACTCATTGATTTTTTTTTAAAAAAATTTAAACCAACTTTGGTATATAGTAATGGGTTTCAAAAAATATGAAGAAGTTTATGTTGATTTTTTGTTAATTCTTTCATGAAAATCACCACTTTTTTGAAGTTTGTGAAAAAATTGAACCCAATAGTTCTTTAAATTTACAAAAAAATGCACAACATTTGTTTAAACTTCCAACTATTGGAACCAAGAAATAGTTTTATAGTTGGTCATGGGTTTTTTTAAATGTGCTTCAGGTTTTGAACACCATTTTTTTTGGACTGGTGTTCAAGTAAAATGGAGGGTTCATTTGTTAAATTGTTTGTTCACCTTCAAATAGCCACCACATGGGGCTTTCTATAACTTATATTGACATCAAACCTAGTTGACACAAGGAGTATCAAAGTATGAATATGTATTTAAATTAACAACATTGTTTTGGATGTTTCGTGAATATTGGATTCATAATAATGAAAACACCAAGAATGCGATCTAAAGTTTTTGTCAAATGTTGGCATAGATTAATCTTAGTGACGAGGGCTTGAAATGGAAAAATAATTTGACAATTTTGGCTTTAGGAAGACAATGATGATATTATGCAAACAATATTAATATTATCAATATTTATTATATCACTTGGAAATTGAAAAAATGCCACAATGTGACATGAAAAATTCTAAAAATCAATTATGTCCTTATAACATGAGGCAATGACTAATTAATCAATACAAAAAATTGCAATAGGAGCCATGCTTGAAACAATTACAATGGATAATCATTGCATAATGGATGTCACCTTATGTAGGTGCAATAGTTTAAATAATTTGTCTAGATGATAATGTCTCAATACCTAGTCTTCTTTTGGGGGGGAGGGATGGACCTTTCAAAGCAAGCTTTGCAATATTGCGTAGATGGGAGAAATGTAATTATGAAAAAAAAAATCATTGGAAATCTCAAAGAAGATTGTATCTTGCAGTCAACAAAAGAAAAAAATATTTTCATTAACTTCACTGGCACTTGAATTTTTGTAGTGCATGTGAAAGATTACATAATTGAATACTTGATAAAACTATTGTTTACTAATTCTAAATTCATTTGTAAGCAACCTACATAAAGTTTTTAAGTTTGAGGTAAAAAATTCATTTAATATGCCCAAAGATATTGCAATCATTATAGGAGAATAAAAATTAAATGCCATAAATGATTTTAATGTGTCTCAAAGTTCATGACGTTTGCTTGGATTTGTTTTTATGTCTCATATGTGGAATAACATTAATTGTGGTCTTCTTTGGGCTTGTTGTTTCAAAGGATTGAATGATCATGACTTTTAAAGCTTCCATATTTTGTCATGGCTAGTGCTTCAATGATGAGAAATTATCCCTTAACATGTGTTGAAGAATAATACAACTTTCATTACTTTCAAAATAACTTGGAATTCAAGAACATTAGAGAACCCACATGTGCATGATTTTTCATTTTTTGCGAACTACATACATGATGTATTTTGAGGTTTACAATGTTAGCTAAATTATTGTTGGGAAAAATATGTGTTCGTTTTTCAGATTCTCCTTTTTACAATTATTTCCATGAACCAAATTTAGAACCATGTTCAAAACTATAGGGAATGTTTTATTTACACATGTGAACCTCTTGTTTTCCAATATTTCAAATGTGAAAGTCACACATGATTGGTTGAATTAATATTTCAAGAATTTGGATATGGATAAATGTGGTTTTTTTTTAGCAATTGTTCAATCATAACTTCTTTTTTGTTTCTTTTGCTATAATAACATTAAACCTAAGAAAAGATTTGAAGTAGAAATGGATGTCTTTCAACAAATGCAAATAATTTAAGGCATGTAATGAATTCAATTATACATACATCCCATGCAGTATTGTTTTGATTAAAATATTGAAAAATTCATCACCATGTGACATTTTTTTCTAAACCTTTTAAAGATTGTTTGAAATTTTGTTCACTAAAACAAAATTGTAAAAAGTGAAAAAGGAGTCTTTGACAAAGAAGGAAAATTGATTGATAAAACAAACAAAAGGAGAAACTTCCTATAAAACCCATAATTGTGAAAAAAATTTACATATAAATGCTTATGTGGGTTCAATATAATGCATGCGTCGGCAAGAAATATTCTTCATTGGCTTGAAGCAACATGGTATAGGTAATGGTATTAAGATCAAACTTGGGCACCATGTTGCTTCACACTACTAGTGTTGATCAACTATTTGTTTCCTCTTCTTATGTTCCCAAGTATGGTTTTCCAATAGTTCATCATTATTTATGTCAATTTCAAATTTAATTTAATTCACGAACAATGAAAAGGCACATGTTAATTTGTGTTTTTCATATCCATGTTGATGGGTGGGGGAAAGGAGTGGGATAATAAGGCTTGAAAATGAGGTAGGTATGAGTTTTCTTTAGAATTTTCCAATGACAACAATATGATAGATTTCAAAAAATCACCCATGTACCAATTCTTCGAAACTTATGGTCGTTGGAATTTAGTTTAATAAGTTTGAATATAAAATGTTTGGGCTCCATGTTGTTGTGCATTAGCAATGATAATCAATTATTTTTCTTCTTCTTCTTCTTCTAATGTTCCCATATGCTTTCCAATAGTTCATCCTTATTTATATCAATGTCAATTTTACTTTGAATCAATATAAATATCATGGACATGAAAATACACATGTTCATATTGATGTTGGTCATGGATAGGCAAATGGAGTGAGGTAGTTAGGCTTGAAAATGAAAGTATGTATGAATTTTCTTGGAACCTTTTAGGGACAATTATACAAAAGATTATGAAAAATCTCTTGTATACCAATTCCTTGAATTTTTTAATCATTGGAAATAAGGTCAATACTTATACTAAATGGGTATGATGAGGGTTTAAAGGGTAATGTTATATAACAAACTAGTTCATATCAGTATATATGTGATAGACAACCTTTAATATTCACTAGAAACCATCCCACATTCTTTTTTTGATGTGGGTATGAGTTGAAGTTGAAGGTACACAATGAAGAGGTTGTTTTATAGTTTTTTTACGACAATGGAACTATTCTAGTAACTTATAATAAAATTTGATTCCCAACATGTCACTATTTCCAAATATATTCAACAATACATTTTGATTTCAAAGCATGCCTTCATGAATCAAAAGTTTTATCCCAACATTACCACTAATCATTATTTAAGTTTGAAATGAATATTTGTTGATTTTGATTTGAAAGTTCAAGTGGAAAACATTTAAAGGTATTTTTCACATAATAGCAATAATCATGTTCAAAACTTGTTCATAATGGTTTCATCACCAATATTGATTCAAATAACACCTTTAAAAGGTAATTTTTATTAAATTATAAAATAGTGATAATATCATTTTGGTATTATATATATTTAAATTATTCAATATTTGATTATTGTCTCAACCTATGTAATAAACCATGAATTACCCAACATCAGTTTAATCCCCTATGATCAATGACAAGGTTCATATGAAGATGAATTTTTTTTCATTCAATTGACAAGCAAAAAGCTTGTTTGAAAGTTTTGTAACTAATTTGAAAGATGGAAATTCCTTTAGGTCAAACGTTTAGATCTTTTCATAACTAAACAAAAGTTATCCAAGAGGAAGATTAACATGTAAATATAGTGATATATTTGATCTTGTCTTGTATAGTGACTCACATTCATAATAATTGAATGTTCATTACAATACACTTAAGGGTGTTGTTATTAATGTAATAAAATTGTACATGAGTTAACAACCTTTTAAACTTGTCCATGATTAAATTATTGACTTGATATATGTTTATAATTAGGAACAAAAATAATAAATTAAAAAATGGATATTGTCCATCAGTTCAAAAGACATATTCAATGTTATTCATATCTAGCTACATGGAGGGCCTAGTCCATGACAAAGATTGGCAAGTTACATTGTTTAATAAATTCAAGAAATTACACATGCTTTGGAAATTGATAAATAAATAAATAAAATGTTAAAGGAGATAATAAACCAATGAACCTCATATGCATGAAGTTAATCAACATGAATTTGATTGGTGTTATATATTTAACTATACCCAAGAAATCAAAATCTAACCTCTTATTCATGATGACATGCACTTGTTCAAATATTGTCCATTTAAATTTCAAACTATACAATTTAAATGTTTTGGTGGCTAGTGTCAAACATCATGATATTCTATAAATGTGGAATACATTTATGTTTCCATGTTATTGATTCATTTTCTAACAATTTGTCAATGCAACAAAAGGTGTCCCTATACACCATGTGATTTCATTGGATTTTGAATGAATTCACTAGTTGTAGAGAATGGGGACCAATGAAAAAGTAATGAATTCACTAGTTTAATGAACGAGGACTAGTGAATTGCACCCACATTTTGTAGTAGTGTGGGAAATGGTGGGTTAAATCAATGTATACCCATGTCAAAAAATATTTATTCACTTGAAGCTTCAAAATAAATTTTAAATTAGTTGTTCTTCACACAACATTTTTAAAATCATGATATCTAAGTTGTTGTGGACCATCCATATTGTTATGGTGGCCCAATGTGTAAGAACCCCATACTATTAACTTTCTTAAATTGTGCATGTAATTCAAGAGGAAGATAACCTTTCAAAAATTATGGTTCAATTGCTTTGGAAATGATATTGCTAGCTCGAGGTTGTTCCCAATTAAATCGTTTAGTCTGTGGATGGTAATAATATCTGTAAAACCCATCCCACCCTTTCACTTGTTTTTTTGTACTTTAAAAATATATATAAATGAAACTATACCCATTTTAAAAACATCAATTAAAGTTTATTTTGAATCATACTTGACAAGATTGTTTTTTTTTTCTTAACTAACAAATAACCTAAAGGATCTTACAAACAAAATAAGTGGATCAGCATAAGTTCTAAAATTATGTAATTGTTACAATAATTTTCTATTTATTCATTGATAATTGAATATTCATATGTGATATGCAATTGGTTGGTGATAATTAAGTTTCGCGACATGATATATGTGATTTGTGAAGAATTAATTAATGTTTGATTATTGTAAAATTGTAACTTATTGTACCTATATGCATTATCATCACATCACCGTCACTACAACAAAAGGTGACCCTATACATCAAGTGATTTCATTGAATTTTGAATGAATTCATTAGTTGCAATTAATGGGACCTAGTGGGGATGCAATGAATACAGTGATAATGGACTAATGAATTGCACCCACATTTTGTTGTAGTGTATATTCATGTTTACAAACCTTAAGTCAACATGAATGTTCATGACTTTCTATATCATTCAGTTCAATCTAATGGAAGGACTATTCAAAGTTGTGACAAATGGATCTATTGCAATAAACTTTGATTCCTTTACTTACAACATTTTTCTTCCAACTTAGTTGGAATTGTCATTTTGGAATTGATTGATATTTGACTTATACATAATATGTAAAAAATTTAAACATGTGTATCTACACATGAATAAAAAAGCAACCTTGTTATCTTTTAAATGTTGACCTTATGAAAATTTGTCCTCTAAAGCAAAGTGTTTTAAGTTCATAATATTACTAAATTGATGGCTTTAATGAGTTTCTTTCCAACAATCAAATATTGGTTAGTAGGTCATACTTTCTACCATCATGAGCCTTATGTTCTTCCCATCCTAATTCAGTAGCCTCTGGCTTGACTAAATCCAAGTCTCTTGAATCATCTTGTGATATGTTTAATGACATGAGAACACCATTCTGCATTTAATATAACTTTGATTAATGTTTGTATGTGTGCAAGTGATTTAAATTGTTTGGAATTCTATTAGTTTGCACATTCAATTTTATTCCAAAATTTGAAACTAGAATTTACTAAAATGGGTTGTGTGAATTTATGTTCAAATATGTTGCATTGGCTTTTGATGGATTGATTAATTGAAATCATATTATTTGCACAAAATTGCATGTGGAAAAACAATGAATTTATACCAAATTATCTTGATTATTGATTACATAAGTCTTATTCATAGGGCCTTGATTAAACTTGTCAATATCTTGGTTAGTGACTTGTTGAAGTGTAGAAGTTGCTCTTTGTATCATATCAAGTGGTTTATGTGTTTCATGAAATGAAGTTGGTTTTGGTACTAAAAGCTTTGAGGAAGAACCAGGATGTATCATGGATGATTTGATTGTGCGTTTCAAAACATCATTTCCATGTTTGCTTGTATCTTCAATTGCATGTGTCAAACTCACAGGGGATCCTCCATATGTTTGAGATTGCATATCTAGAAAATTGTAAATTTCTTTGTCTGGATCAAGCTTTTGTTCCAATTTTGTTGGTTGATATTTTACATTTTGTTTTTGGTTTGTCTTTATGGGTTGATCATCTAAAATTTTCTTTTGTTTTGCCCTTATTGGTTGATAATCTAAGTTTTGTTTTGAATCAATTGATGTGCAATTACGATTCCATTCATTAGGCATGATATTCATATTTGGAATGTTGCAACAACAATCATGGTTCCATTCATCAATGATGTTTTGATTTTCATTGTAGCAAATAGGCGAAGGATGTTTTGTGTGTTCATGAATTCCTTTTGTTTTTTTAGCAAACTCAAGATCATCAACATTGTTTTGGATAGATCTAAGGGCACATAGGTCACGAAAGTCCAATCCTTCATTAGTTGTAATGTGTTTACCATGACAATTGCAATTGTTTTTACTTACATATTTGCATCTTTGGTCATAATCACAATTTCCATAGTCCTTTTTAAACCTATCATGTCTTTTCCACAATTCATTAGGATAACCATCATAATATGCAAGATCACTTTTGTTGTTGCCAAACCTTTTGTGGATTCTAGTAGGTCTTTTTTTATGACTTTCATTATATTTCTTGGCATCTACATATTGTTCATCATCCTCTATGTAAGAATATTCATCATCATCAATTGTTTTTGACTCTTCATCACTTTCATAAATGTGAGGTTGCTTTGGACCAAGATTCTTGGAAATTTGTGCATATGTTTCCATTTGTGAATTGTTGTGTGAGGATCTGCATCCTGCAACTAAAACTTTGTTGACATATGCTAGACATGACGATATCACCATACATTTTGTTTGGGTCCAAATAATATGTTGAACATTTTCATTATAGGTCCAAAGGTTTGCACCACACAAAAATTAATGAATTTCATAAGGAAATTGCTATGAGTTTTTAATACAAAATTCTTAGCATATTATGCTTCAACCTTCATGTTTGATTGATTTAAAACCATTATGCATGAATTATATAGCATGTACCCCCATTTTCAATAAAAAATTGGATAATGCCACCTCCATAATCATTTTGATTCTTTCCACTTTTAGGCGTTCGAGAAAATACTCTTTCCCTTGCTTGTTTCATCATTTTTAATTTTTCCTTATGTTGACGATAAGGTGGTGTCTTTTGAAACTACAAACAAGTTAAGCTTTATAATCACATGATGTAAAATCATTATACATTTTCAACTAAGTTTTAAATAACAATGTATGGGTGATAATCCAATTTATAGTCTTGGCCTTAATTCCACAAAAAATATATATCAAAGGCAAGATTTAGAGTATATGAAATTCTTGTTGATAAATATTTCACACAATATAATTATAAAGTGAAAAGTTTTCCCAAAAAGATAAAAGTACCAATTGTTGTTTTAAAATATTACTATTCAAATTCTTTTAAGGGGCTTATGGGTTGCAAAATATATACAAGGATCCTACACAAACATCTATGATTTAATTATAAGCTTACCTTAAGCAAATTATTTTTGTCTTCCCAATTTGATTGGGTTTCCCAAGGGAAGTCCTTTATGGATGAATTTTCACTACTTTTATTATATGTTTCTTGATTTTTATGAAATTTGTAATTTTGGAAAGTTCGGCCTTCGTATTCGTTTCCATAGTGATTTCGAAATGTGGGTTGATCTTCATTCAATTCAAAATCTTTATTCCTCAAATTTCCATAGTCATTTTGAAGATAATCTTGGAAATCATTATGATCCAAATCCATGTAAGTTGGTTCATTCTCTTTTGGTGTGTAGTGTAAACCTACTTGATTTCGTTCACGTATTAAATCATCCTCTTTGGAAGCCACCAGTAGTTCATTTGAACCATTTATGAAGATGCGTTCTTCTTCATAAGTCATGGGTGGTTCATTCATCATAGTCTACATTGAAATATTTAATATTTAAATGTAGGTTCAATGATTGGAAACATGTTTTGTGTAGATAAACGACCCATACTTGGATTCAAATGTGCATTAAGATATTTGGGGCTTGGTTTAATATAATTTAAAGTGAAACACATGTGCATGAATTTCAAATTGAAGAGGGATCGCAATTTGTTTTTTTTAGACATTTTATAATTTTTTGTATTCTATGAAATGGAATATTTACATGTGAAGAGTTAAAACTATTATAATACATTTCAAATGTCAAGAAAGGTGCAAGCAACACCAATTTTTAAATTAAAGAACGTTTACATGCTTGCTATGGAAAATATAAAGACCCTTTTAAAATATTCATTACACATGGGGAGACTTTGAAGGTGTACAAGAATATCATGGGTTGTGCATGCATGTAAAACATGTAGATGGTTTCATCCATAAATTTCATTTGTTCCAAAAATCAAACAAGATCACATTTATTGTACTTACCATTTATTGTATTATGTAATGATAAGTAGATTGCTAACAAAAATCATATTGGTTTCCACATGATTAATTAATTTATTACAATTGAAAGATTTGATTATTATTTATAATAATCACTTGATTTAATTATTTGTTATAAATTGTTGTATACATTTAAGGCAAAGTAAACAATTATTATTTCACATTTTCCATTTGGGATATGGTATATATGAATTTTAGTTGTGTGTATATGGTAGTTATTGGAAGACTAAATCCAACCTTTGTTGGTCCTTTTCCTTTTGTGATGGATTGGGCTAGATCAATTGACTTCCCCAAAGCTCCCATCCATTCTGTCATTTCCCCCTATAAAATAATAATGTAAAAAACATTATTTTATAATTCTACAAAGTAATGGAAGTTATACAAGCAATATTCCATGAATAAAAAATATGTTAATGTAATCCCTTAAATCCTTTCCATGAATGTACATAAGTGAAAAAGGTAGGAAACATTTGTGTTTGTTGGTTGCTATTGTTTTCATGGAAATTTTAATGATTTATATTCATATAGATCATAGATGTTTAGATTAAGCAATCTAGGCATCTTTGATTCAATCATGAGCTTGTTCTTCTTGCATAGTGTTGTTTCAAATCATACATTGTATGTAAATATTTAGTATTTACAAAATTCCACTAATCATTCATTTGTATTAACATGTGGCATGTATTGAATCTTTTATGGCAAGGATAATGATTGTCATGAATTTTTTAATATGTGGTTCACAAATATTGAAGGCATTTGTATTGCTTTTGTAATAACTTATGAAACACCTAATTAAATGAATTATGACACCATGGTTGGAAATGTAATACAACAATATAACATGAGTTTAGTTTGAAAACAACTTGACTGATTGCAACAAATAAAACATTAATGTAATAAAGGACAAGTATGAAAATGTAGATACACAACTTATATTCAAGGAAAACATGTATAACATATAATGCATCCAAAGAATTTAGTTTAAAAATTCTACCACATGAGATGGTATTAAATTGATATTGTCACATTGTGGGACAAGTATTGCAAATTCAAGCCCTTGCACCATCTACGCCCTTCAAAGATGTTCATCAAAATTTCAATACATTTGGAATATCAACCTTATGTGTGCTAGATTGAACACACTTATTTAAATTGTATGTCCTTTCAAATTTACATTAAATACAAGTCCACAATTAGCACCAATAATTTATAAATGTAAATTTTTGCAACAAGATTCCTCTAATTAAAAAGGTCGAAGCATACACGTAAATTGGCTTGGAAAAGTGTTGTCACATAGCATACATGTTTACCAACAATATGTTCATCCTATCCAAACAACCAAACATAATAATTAATATATTAATTATAAACTTTGTAAATCAACATGTCAAAAAAATTATGAGTCATATATTGAATTTTTTAAAAATTTGGATATGTAGATATTTAGAATCTAGTTATAAAAACACAACCACTGTTTAAATGAACATTTGTCATTTTTATTCCATATTTTTCCAAAGATTGAAAATCTATCAAAATCATAAATATTATGTCCCACTTAGTGATATGATATTCCATTATTCTTGCCCAAAGTTGGATGCTATAAAAATAATTCAATATAATTTTCACCTTGAACACAAATAGTTTTCCTGGTATGAGGATATAATAATATATCTTGTTTTTAAGTATTGCACCATTTGTTTTTGTCATAATGGGTCCACACTTGAGTACGCTTCCATTCTATTATTTCACCAATACAACCATCAAGGACATGGTTTTGCATTGGATTATTTATTTCCTTTACTTTCATAACCCATGGTATTTTCATATTAACTTGATATAGTAATATAGTAGGTATAGTGTGACTAGTATTAATTAGTTGCAAGGACCCCCAAAGGTCAATATTTTTTGCTTTGTGATGGGCATCATTCATGACTCATCACAAAAATATTTTATGAAGCTTTGGACAATCCCCAAATATATGGCATATTGTAGTATCCTCCTTTATATATGTTGCAAGAGTATAACTTAGGGCAAAGGATGTGGGATAAGGTGATGTGTTATTGGGAACATATTGGGGAATAAATCAAGAACTTGGTGAACATGTGGGGAACGTAATGGGAACTTGAATTATTATTTAATTATTTCCCCAATTTTCAACTTCAAGATGGATGTCATTCAATAGAAGATTTTATTTATGAAATTAACAAAGTTGGCTTTGGATGTGGTTTAGTATTGGCAAATAACACATTGATTACATACTTACCAAACCAATTATTGTCCCTCCAACTGCATTAACAGCTTGTGTGGCTGATAAATTTCCATCCACACACTACATAATACACATTTGCTAAATTGGCACAACAATAATAATATATAGGAATATTTAAATTTAAATCTATTACAATTCATCACATGAACCAATTAAGGGTTACAAGTTGTGGTTGAAATGATGCGCTACACATTTTTAAAAAATGAAATCAAATATTTGGTCTTGCTTCATTTATGTTGTGCAAATGATAAATCCATGTGCAATTGTAATCTTGAAATTTAATAACGATAATGCCATAAATTCTAATATGTGCATATGTTAGGTACGTGTTATTAACATTCATAATAAGTAGAATTTTTTTGGGTTATTGTAATACTTGTAATAAATGTGTAAGACATCTCTTTTCTTGTCCATTTTGAGTCATCATCTGCCATTGCCCTTTACTACAAACATAAAAAAATTCAATTGAACTTATGATAAATTGGTCCAACACTTCAAATGACACAAAATCTTGTGAAAATTTCCTTGTGAATTAACTATATTTATAACATTATACGAATACATTGTATATCAACTAACAATCATGGAAAAAACCACATTAAAAAAAATTGCATGTTAATTTTAATGAAATATTACCAAACCTTAAAAACAATTATCATAATTTTTTTCATGGGCTCTCAAAGGACAACAGTTTAATTTAACCCCTATGTTATTATCCTCGTAATGTCAAGATTCAAAACTCTATGACATGAAAAAAAATGATCATAAACTATGTTATACCTAAATCGCATTACAAGCAATGGGGATTGAAAGGAATCTTTTGATTGGGCACTATCATTGGTGCGATTTTTCCAAGTTGCAAATGATTGTGACTGAAATTTCCTTTCAGAACATCCATTCACATTACAAGCTTTTATAAAAACATGATCGAGGGAAGATAAACATATTCAAAAGTTAAAAATTTGAAATGATTTCCATTGTTTTTTCAATTGTATTGAATTTCATGATATTCAAACAATCAATCATAAAAAAAACATTATACATAAAACATATAAACTTCATAATTGTGAAATGTTAAATACATAAATGGAAAGCAAAGATGTGAAATTACACCAACTACTCGATCTTTGTTTTGTAATAAAAATATCTGACTTGTGAAATCCACTTCCAAAATTGATGTTTTCCATTGTGCCTTTGACTACATGAAATTGACATACTCATGAATTAAACTATGATATGAAAATGACATCATATTTGAACATGACAAATTCAACAATTATCTTCATCAATTTTGAATTAATAATTAATTTAAAACCTTATTGATATTGTTGTCATTGGAAACATGTGGCATGAAATTATATTTTTGCAATTTGGGACACTCCATTTAGTAATTGAATCACCATATTGAATTTTTTTTAAAAATGTGCATTACTTAATATGTTCATGTGTGTTGAAGGTATTATGTTATTTCAATTCCAATTGGGGATCAATGCATGTTTTAACATAATAACATGTTCATGTGTTCAATTTCCAAACCCATATTATTATTTCCTTGTATTATATATACATTCAACCATTGGTAATGGATGTTAAATGGTATATGATCATGACAATGAGGATAATAAATGGATTAGGAGGGACCATAGTCGACGGTGCAATTTTGGTGCAATATGGACTATGTGTTATAGGGAAGTATATGGGATAAAAATTGCCTTTCTTCGAAGAAGTCCACCACCCATGGCTTGCATTTGTCCAATAGTTCCATCATCTAAGTTGTTGTGAGACACTTGAAAGGAAAATAATTGTGTGTAACTTAAATGAGTTGATGTTCCAGAATCAAAAGGTTTTAATGGTTGCAAAAAACTCCCACGTTTTATTTGTAAATTTGAAGATAACATATCATCTTGTTGCAAGTTTTTAAGGGATTTGTCAACACTTTCCTGAGAATTTTGAAGATTAGTGGAATGTGGTTCCAAATTTTGATGTGCCAATGGAGGAGGGCCATATTCTATTGGTTGTGTTTGAGATTGAGGTTTTAATTGTTGCATGGGTTGAAAACCATCTTGTGGTTGAATTGGCATTGTAAACTCTTGAGGTGGTTTAAATTGTTGAAGATTGCCATGGGATGACTTAAACCCTAAAGAGGAACTAATTTCTTGAGGAACTCCTTGAAGAGGTTTAAACCTTTGAGGGCCTTGAATAATTCCCAAAGGAGGTGTGAATCCTTGAGAATTTGGAAGAGTTATATAAGGGGGGTTTAATCCTTGAAGAATCCCTTGAGGAGGTTTAAATTCTTGGGGATTTTGAGGATGCCCTTGAAGTGGTTTAAATCCTTGAAATTTTTGAGGACCTTGGAAAATTCCTTGTTTAGGCCTAAATTCTGGAGGTTGATTTTGAAATATTCCTCGTGGGTGTGATGTTTGAGGGCTTTGAAAATTCCCTTGATTATTAGGTTTAAATTTTGGAAGTTGACTTTGAGGGACTCCTTGTGGATGAAATAATCCTTGAGTACCTTGAGGAATTCCTTGATTGGATTTAAATTCTGGAGGTTTATTTTGAAGGACTTGTTGTGGATGCACTAATCCTTGAGGACCTTGAGGAAATCTTGGACTAGGTTTCAATCCTAAAAGATGATTTTGAGGGATTCCTTGTGAATGTGTGAATCCTTGAGGACTAGCTCGAGGTGGTCCACCTCCTTGCAAAGGTTGTCTAAATGTTTGAGGTGCAAATTGTTGAGGGCTTAAAGGTCTTGGAGGACCATACCCTGGTCGAGGACCACCATACATTTGTTTGATGCACCTACAAAATTCCACCAAAATGATTATTGCTACCAAACTTGAAAGAAGTGTTTTATGGATTATGCCTTTGAATGTAATCATTGAAAGGTTTTAGTTGATAATTCAACTTGCTTTCGATGAACTAATGTTCAAAATATTATTTGATTTATGTTACAATTTATATATAACAAATTCTAGAAAAAAACATTAACTTTCACCCCATCTCCTAGAATTAAAAAATTCAAAATGTTGGGATTTCATATAAAATCCTACCATATGCACGTGAACTAGTTGCAAAACTTTGGTATAAATTTTAAGGATAATAATGAACATCAACTATATGACAACTTTATTTCCCACCAAAATCAAGTTGTCAAATGCTTGAATATTTTTGACACTTCCACTTAGTCTTTATATCATGTAATATAAAATAAAATCAAAATTTCACTTGGATGAATTCTACAATATGATATTCAATCTTCACCTATTGAAACATGCAAACATTTGCTTATCGATTACATCATGAGAATCATTTACTAGTTCACAAGTTTTTATCAATCATTTTGATAATGTATCATGTTTGCTAGATGCATTCCATTTTGTCATGAAACCATATAAATCTCAAAATGACAAGATTTCAAAAGAATTAACCTTTGGAAAATAGCCCAAGTGACAAATGCAACTAAATTATTTAAACATTTGTTTATTGCTTAATTTGATAATGTAATTTTGAGGAAAATTAAAATGTTTCATTTTGTTAGATGAATTTTCTTGTGATGTTTCATTGTTTTGTCCTTTCACTTCTTGCAATCTTTCTTTGAAGGTGATTTTTTCACTTTTGAAAGAAATGTTAGATAATTAAAAAAATCATAATGTATGAGAAAATATTTATTAGTTTCATTAGTTTTAGTTAGTGTCAAACATCATTTGTTTTGTTCCATATCTTCCCAAGAGCATTTTCATTGAAATTCATTATATGGCTTTGTAGTAAAAATTTGGATGAGATAGTTTGATTGGTTTAGGTGGGTTACTATTAACAATTTTCCACTTATTTGCAATCCCAAATTTAGTTTTATAGGTGGGTTGGAAAAAAATAACTAACTAAAATTTGGATGTGATACATATTTTTGCAAGGTCACATATTGAATATCATTGAAGATGCTTTAAAATACATGCCTCCACATTTGTCCTAATTGTTGCATTTGTTAAAAATAATACCTATCAATACCTTAAAGGGCAAAATATTCAAAATATCAATGTCATGATTTATTTAAAATTAAAATTTTGACTTTCTTTTTTCCCTTCAAATTTGGTAATACAAAGGAGTTTACATGGATTGAAATTTTTTCATTTTGCTAAAGTCTTAAAATGACATCAACAAAAGGGAAAGTTTTCCAAAATGAAAGGATGTAGTTTTTGTCATGCTATGATTAACTTTTCAAAACCACGTGTTAGAAAACTAATATCTATACATGGGAATTTGATTTTAGTGGAATTAAATGCGGGTCAATTGATGATAATTTTGATATTCAATTTTATTTGTAAAACTTGGGAACTAACCATTAGCTAGTCAACTTTCATTTTGAACTTTTGGGAAAACTTTAATGTTCATGCAACTATATGAACAAATAATGAACAATTATTGATTTAACAAAATGGAAGAATATGCTTTCATCACACACAAACATATTGTGCATCACACATTTGCACTCATGAAACACATTAACTTCATTAACACACATTTGTCCAAACTATATTTGGTGGACCCAATATTTGAAAATGTTATTTTTCAATGTGAAAAATTTACTTTTAGGTGGTCAAACTTGTTTTTTTTTTCCTTTGGGAATGAAATATTTAAACAAAATGTATTGCACATTACCATTTCATGAATTACAATTAATTGATTTTATTTTATGAAACATATAAAATATTTGGTCATGCATATATTGGATCAACCAACTATAAGCCATAAAAGTATGTCAAACAATTGTCTACGACATATATCATACACATCATTCTTCATTTGTGCATGAACAAAATGATTGCATAAATCGATATACAAAAAACCATAATCAATTTAATTTGTTTATAATAAAAAATGTTGAGGGGAAAAAAAGCCAATGCCAACAATTTTGTATGTTTGATATGTTGATATTGACCCTTCATTTTGGCATGAACCAATTATATTGTTCAAAATGTTTACTTGGGTCACAAATGTAAAAAGTTCAAAAGGGCATAATTACAATGCTTTGAGCACAATGCAAAATGTTGTAACCCCCAAGGTTTGTCAAATGAAGTTAACAATAATTTTTCAATTGTATTTGCATTAGAAAGATCATGAACTTCAATCATGTTTTTAGCTAATTGTCATCATTAAGTGTGAATATCAATTTCGCAAATATCACTTCATGCATATGATCATCACAAACTTCATGGGCCACAATTTGGCAATTAATTAACAAATCATGTGAAGTCTTATTTTTCATATATACATATTATTTAAACACAAATGTTGTGCATTTAAACACATATGAAGCATATATAAGTAGGGTGAGAAATTTTCACTATGCTTAACTTGAACTTGCAAAACTTTTGTTATTCAATTTGTGACTTGGCAACTTTTGTATAGCCAAGTTATGCATTTGTAAACGCTTATTTTGAAATTCATTTTCACAAAATCAACTCTTATTTAATTTCATATTCATATCGTGAATGTCCATTTATTCCAAAGGAGAAAGAGGTTGAAAAAAATAGAAAAAAACCTTTCATTCCCCCTCTTCGCCTCCTTGATTTAAAAGGAAAGGGAGGTTAGATGAAACACATTTTGAAAGAGAGGAAGGTTGGAATAAAGGGGCCTATGGATATAAATTAGGATCTTTGTTTAACTCCTCATGAAGCCCATTAAAGCAAGCCAACCACCAAACGAACATGATGTAGCTAGAAAAAGATAATTTACAACGCCTTCATGGTTGTAAATAACATCTTTCTACAATACAAACATGATGGCTCATTGGCAATGCACAAACAATTTTCTATAGTGACCACATGTTTAACTTTTAAAAAAAAAACTTTTCCTACTCAACTTGTGCCATGGTAGATTTTGTGCAACCAAAGTATGCATTTGTATAATCTTCATTTAATCAACACTTATATAATTTGCCCACCATGGATTCAATATATAATTCATTCAGGGTACGTGTAAATTTGTATTATTAAATTATTACACACACACACACACACATACACACAACATTTTAGATATTATTTCTTACTTGGTTAGCAAGTGAACTAATATTAATAAATGAAATAGTAATTGAACATGAAAATACATGATGTGAGGGATCCTTTCACATTATTGACAATTGAATCATTATGAAAATACTTACAATTAAATGGATATTTTGCATTACAACCTCCCAATTATTTATTTGAAGAATATTTTACTTATAAATATGGTATGTTGAAAAAAAAAAGTCTTATCACATGATTTTACCACATTTAATTGCATTGTCATCACTTTTCACAATTTCAAGTATTAGAATAAAAAATCATAAGGCATTAAAATTTGATGTGAAGACAAACTCATAATTACATTCAAGTGATTTAAACATGTGCATATAATAATAATAATAAGATGATTTATTTGATTTTATTACATAATATGACCCAAACACTACCTTGTTTGATTACATAATGCAAAATTTTAACACTTAATGACCTTCAATCTTTTTTGAGATGATTGCCTACAATGTTGTTACATTTGAATTTATATTTTCCCCTAAGGGCCAAGGATTTCATGTAATAATCAACGCAATTTTTTAAATTTCTTTTTGCTTTTTTCATTGTGATACATGGCAATTAGCCCCATTGGATATTATGAAAAAAATTCTGCCAAGTATCTAGAAAAAAATAGAAAAAAAGAAGAAGAGGCAAAGCATTTCAAAAACTAAAATGCTCGCATGCATGTGACAAAAAGATGTGTTTGCATTTCTCCAGATGTGAAATGAGCACCTGGATGATCCTATGACATAATGGATGAAGGGCTGCGTGGATTTGAACTGGTAGAAAGTGCCAAAACAATGGACAGTTAGTTGGTCATCATGAAGCTCTGTTTATGTGATGTGCTCTGTTTTGCAGTCTTCATGGAATGGGTGGCGCTTGGCAATGATCAAACTGGAGTTTTGTGCTGCCTTTGGACGGGATGCATAATGGAGGACAATGAATGGCAAGTACAAGGGGGGAGCTTCCAATTTGAAGAAGCTAAGTTTTCTGCTAGCAAAGTGATCTTGGGTTGTACAAGGAAGTAAAGCTATCAACAGTATGTATGTCTGTGTGTGTTGTTGGAGGTTTGGATTTTCAAATAAGGCAGTTTGTTAGTTGTTGTAGTGAGGGATGAGAATGCCCTTTGCTGCAGTTTAAACCCTTGGGTAGAGGAGGATTGTGTTTTTCTTTCATTGTGCCATAGCCTTTTCTCGTACGCGAGACATAATAGATGGATAGTGAGTAGTAGGGATCAAATGAGGAAAAAGATGAAGGTATGAGGGGATGAAGGTATGAGGGGTTTCGTGAGCAGGGTTCACATGACAATTGGGTGAAGTTTTATGTGGTATTTGGGTGAGTTTAATTCTGGAAGATTGGGAGTTGTGAAAGCATTGCCATGCTAGACTAGTTGGGCTCGAGAGAGTGAAGCCGAGAGTTGACCTGATTCTTTCCTTCATGTTCCATAGATCAATCTGATTAAGTCAGACTGAAGGTTATATACTTGAGCCATTTGTATTAGGGTTTAGGGCTAATGCAGAGATAATCTCTCCACATTACAACTCTTCACTGTTTTCTTAGCAGCAGAGGAAACTTTAGGTGGCCCTCTCTCTTTTGGTGACATGCCCATCATGTTGGTGGGCATCAATTTTCAAAACAACATGCTTTGAATTAACACTTTTGTAATGAATAACTATGCTTGTAGGTACACCGAAAAAAAAAAAAAAAAAAACCCTAAAGAAAACCTAAAAAAAAAACTAGGTTATCCAGTTGTAAAAATTGTTGAAATATTTTTAAAATAATGAAAATATTCCGTACATTGCAGGGTAATGGAATATTCCATACTGGGGTATTTGACCTTAGGTTACGAAATATTCCATGGCCCTCTTCGGAGACATCTGGTACCTGCCTGCCTGATTAGGGTTAGGGTTTTGGAGGATTGTGATTGGCGCTTCCTGAGCTGCCTCCGTGAGCCTCCTGGTTCTCGTCCTTTTGCCTCTTTCCTTCCGGCGTGCTGCCTGGCGCACTTTTGTTGCCACCTTGTCTCTGTCTCAGAGCGTCTCCTTCCTCCTGTTTTTGAGGGCATTTCCTCAGTGACAGGAGAAGAAGAAAAGAAAATCACAAAAGAAAAACAGAAGCAAGTTTCTTCGGCTTTTGGTTTTATTGGAGTCAATGGCGGCCACCAGCTTGGCGTTGCACAAGGTCTCGTGCTTCAGCGGAGAGCATGTCGAGGTCGGCACGGCACATGTTCGGTCGTCCAGGTCAGTCTCCTCCCGTTTTTCTCTCTGTCTTCTTCTTCTTCAAATTCCTCTCTCTCTCTCTCGCTCTGTTGCCTTGCCCGTTGAAGGCCCGAGGGTTTTGGGCGCCGCGAAGTTGTTATGAGGTCATAATTGTTTACGGGGAGGAGAATGAAGTAACCACGTCGGGGTGACGACGATGAATTCTTCGGCTCCTATAAAGAAGTGCACAGCGCTAACCCTATGTTTATCACTTGGCCATTGAGGTGTACCTACCCACAGAAGCTTGTCCTTCATACGGTCCTTCTTCCTTATTGGTTCTAAATCGTGAAGCAGAAATTTAGAAGAGCATGGATTATATGATCCGTGAATGTGACTTGGGAATCAGAGAGGCAGGCAGTCGTTTTTGCAAGTTCCAGAATCGAAACATTCTGTGATTAGATTTGGAATTTTCAAGGATATTTTTGGGGGATTTCCTTGTCCTTATATGGATCCATTTGTTCTCATTACATGCTACAATAGATGACCATGACATGCAGCTGCAAATGGAGGGCTTGTTTCTGGAATATATGTCTCATCTTGCTCTGTCATGCCACAGGACTGCTCAGGTGTTCCTTTCTGCCAAGTGTTCATGGAGCGTGTCTTTGAACTCATTCTGTGGCCTGAAAAGTGTCGGAGCATCTGCATCCTCTTACTCACTATTTGGGGGACATTCACTGTCCTTGTTCCAAAGACATGCTGTGGTTGTGAGAGATTTGGAGACAGTAGTTGCTCCTGGTCAAGCACGGGCTGCTGCTTACAAAGTGGCAGTTCTTGGAGCTGCTGGAGGAATTGGTCAACCACTCTCCCTACTTATCAAAATGTCACCCCTGGTTTCTGATCTGAACTTGTACGATATCGCCAACGTCAAGGGTGTTGTTGCTGATCTCAGCCACTGCAACACTCCTGCCAAGGTGTGTAGTGTGTACCTTTCCACAAAGTGGTTCTGTCAGATGAAGCTTAAAAAAGACAGTACCACACTTGTTAGGGGAAGTAGCTTTTTCCTCATTCTACTACACGGAGTCTCTTGCCTCATCCAATGCCTGGAGATCTCTGAAGTTTGAAGTTGTCTTTTTTGAGGTTCTCGCAGTTCTTCAGCTGAAACAGATAAGTAAGAACTTAAACCCAGATGACTTGTATTACCTGTTTGTTAACAGGTGGCAGCATTTACTGGAGCTGATGAGCTTGCAGCAGCTTTAAAAGGTGTGGATGTTGTGGTCATTCCAGCTGGAGTGCCACGCAAGCCTGGCATGACACGTGATGATCTGTTCAACATCAATGCTGGCATTGTGAGGAGTCTAGTAGAGGCTGTTGCAGATAATTGCCCAAATGTAAGTGCCATTGTGACTCTGTCTCTAGTTTTGCTGCTATGCTCATGAACAAAGGTGATTCCGCCAGTCATAGGATATCTGTCAATTGTAGATCTATGTTTGTTGGAGGTCCTAATGTCAGTAACTGTTGTAGTTCATGTGGCAGTGAGATGTTGTGCAGCTCCATGATGGGTGTGAGTTTGGAGACACTCCACCTCCAAGATGATACTTTTTGTATTCTTTCAGCATGCTGCCATAGAGAGATACAATAATGAGCTGGTATGGTGATGACATCTAGCCAACTGATTGTGAGTGTATGTCTGCAGGCAATGATCACCATCATCAGTAACCCAGTCAACTCAACTGTGCCCATTGCTGCTGAAGTATTGAAGGCCAAAGGTGTATATGATCCGAGCAAACTCTTTGGAGTAACCACACTGGATGTGGTGCGTGCCAATACATTTGTGGCAGAGAAGAAGAATTTAAGACTTATTGATGTCGATGTTCCTGTGATTGGAGGACATGCTGGCATCACTATATTGCCATTGCTCTCAAAGACCAGGCCAACTGTGGAGTTCACACCAGAGGAGGTTGAAGAACTTACAGTTCGCATTCAAAATGCTGGGACAGAAGTTGTGGAGGTTTGTTCTTAAAATTGTCCTCTGCTTGGGCTCCTAGAATTAACAACTGCAGTCTGATCAAACATTGTTGAGGTAGGTTTTGATTCAATTTGGGAGGTGACTTTAAACAAGTCTCTGATTTTTGGTTGCAGGCAAAAGCAGGTGCAGGTTCTGCCACTCTTTCCATGGTAAGTGCTTTCCAAATTTTTGGTATCTGATAGCTGTGAAAGGGACCTGCATTGAATCTGGTGAAGATAGTCTCTTGAGAAAAGTCCTGCATATTTGATTATTGCTAGTGGATGTTTCAGTGAGTTCCCTTGCAGTTGGGTGAGATCAAACTGGAAGGAACCAAGACTGAAGTTGAATAATTACCTCTGATACCAGCTGTAATATGATAAGAGACAAATTTGACATTGCAGGATTTTCATGACTAACGTCTGGTTTGGATTTGCTTCCATTGCAGGCATATGCTGCTGCAAGATTTGCAGAGTCTTGCATGCGTGCCCTGGATGGTGATCCTGATGTGTATGAGTGTGCCTATGTGCAATCTGAGGTAGCCTATCCTTTCTGCTTGTGGGTTAGGCTTGACTTGGGAATTGTATTTAGTTTTCCATGTCATGATGCTTGTATCATTTCCCCTGGGCTGAATGTGGGTTGACAAAGCAGTTCTGAATTGAGTTGGGTGTGCTGGCCAGGTGACTGAGCTGCCATTTTTTGCCACACGTGTGAAGCTGGGAAAGAAAGGGCTTGAGGCTGTAGTCAGTGGGGACTTGGCAGGTTTGACAGAGTATGAGCAGAAGGCGTTGGAAGCACTGAAGCCTGAGTTGAAAGCCAGCATTGAGAAGGGCATTTCTTTTGCCAATAAGCAACCCACTGCAGCTGTTTGATTAACTTGTGTTTCAAGCTTGATGGAAGAGACAAACATGTTCAGCTGCAGCTGGTGGTCAAGAGGAGCAATATAGTTCAACACAATGTGAATTCCCTGTTATTTTCATCTGAGCTAGGCATTTATTTCTTTATTGTAGAGCCGACTATGAGTCACAACAAAATTTTGTTGAAATGTAGTTAAATTGTCATATTCCACTGAGGTCATAATAAGGTCATAATAAGACACTCTGTTCATGCTCTCATAGTAACCAATAGCATGATCATTTCACCTATTATGGGTCTGTATGTTGCTGGTCACTTTTCTGATTGTGACACTTGGGGGTCCATTCAAATGTAATACATGTCAGTTGTGTTGCACAACACTTGGTTGGATTGCATTATTATCTCTGTTCCAGGTTTCAATTGTGCATGTGAATGGCATTTGTTAAGATAATCTACTACCTTACACATGGGATTCCACCTGGGATTTGGAAAGTACATGAGAATGATGGGCTGTCATGATTTGCATGGTAATGTGTAACTCATGGCAGTTCCAATTTAGCTCCTCAATTTCTCCACCTAAAACTGCTGGGGGGATATAGATTCTGGCATTTTTGAGGTATTCACAGGAAATACAGATTCTTTCAGAATCATGAAGCATTTCTTAACAGACTTTTGAGAAGTACAAGAGCTTGTACAGAATATGAGGACTTTGCAGCCACCAAGCTGTTCTATCTTTGAAAAGGTACCTTTCCTTGCATTGCACACCATGATCCAGTAGTTTGAAGTCTCAGGCAGGTTTCTTGGTTTCTATTACCTATGAACACTTACAATTGTGTGTTTTTCCCTATGAGATTGCTTGCATTTCACCACAGTAGAATACTGCATTCCAGAAAAGGGGTTAAACATTTTTTCCTAGAGTTGCTCTTGACCAAACCTGCTTTTCAGGTGGTAGTACAGTAGAATGGGGCACATAATATTGTACACTCAGCTGCAATTTTTGGTGGGCATTTCAATTATGGCAGTGAGGCCAGAACATACCTGCCTTGAGTGAGATCAATGCAATCACAATTTACTTGGTATGATAACCATAACGAATTCTTTATATCTGATCATATGTTATATTGCTTGCGTTACTGCTATGACTGGTTTTTTATGGGCCTTTGTTGTGTCTTTTCATGCTTCAAGCCACTCCAATCCTCTGTGTGAGCAGCTGGTTCAATTTGTTCAGTTGTGTTCCAGAATGGCTTTTGAGGGCAGGAGTGAATATTTAGTGTGAATCTTCACATGTTATGCAACAGTAACTCTGTGTCAGATTTTCAAATAGTTCTTTGTTTGAAATTTTTGTCTGACTGATTATAGACTTATTTATACCCAGGTACAGGAGATGCTGAAGTCAGTGGGAGTCATGGAAGCTAAATGGCTATTTGAAGTCATTTAGTCATTCAAATATGACTTTGATAAGGTAAATAGTCTGATACTTTGTGCTCATCTCATAAGGTTGTGATTGTATTGTACTCATTCATTCTCTTCAATTCAGTTTGGGTTTCAGAAGCACTATGAAATGATGCATGCTTGTGTGATGTCCTTGACTTATGACAAAGAGACTATGGAACCGAATGCATGCCGAACTTGGATGGGTCTCTGTAAAAACACAATTGTTCATTGAAAATTGCAGATTTGCCTTGAGGTGGATTATAGACATTATGCTGCATTACCCACAGAATCACACGATTCGGGTGATATTTTAACCAATTTATTTTTGACCATGTAGGTATTAATATGAAAGCTACTTTGTGAGGTTGGATGAATCGGTGGAAAGGTTTAGAAGAAAAACCTCATTTGTCATGAATGGTTTAAGTGGACATATTTACAAATCCATGGTACATAGGAAATGAAAGCATCTTTACTATTGTGTTGGTTATGACTAGATGAACCAACAGCCCCATTGTGTTTGATGGGAGAGGCCTTGAGATTGCCTCCATAATTTCATCACTCCTCTAGCACACTAGGGCCTCTCAGAAAAGACCTACTTATGTAGCATTGTCAAAACATAGAGGGTAAAGGAATATGCTAATGCCCACCTTTTTAGGCTTTATGGTGTGTTGTAGAGAGGTGTATATGCCTTTCACCTAAAATGCTTGGCACCTATTCATGTACATGAGACAAAAATGTGAATGCTAAATGCATGTTCTTAAAAGAGGAGACTTATTTTTAGCTACATCCTTGAGGTATATAAATGGTTGAGTACCTAGTTGGCTTTATTTAGTGTGGGGTCTACCCAAAATGTGTTAGGTTGTGGGGTACCATGTTAGGTAAGTATTGGGGGTTCCCACTCAACCGTGTGTTAGGTCAATGGGTAGCATGTTAGGTGTAACATGGAAAAGGAGGGACCACAGTGAACCAGCACCCACCAGTGCACGATGAAGGATGGATGATAAGTGGTTAGGAAACACTTTTCTGTTGGGTTCCAGTTCCCTAGCTTAACCATGGTTGTTCACTCGGTTGCTTTTCCTTTTTTTTCCTACCTACTTAATAACAACCCACAAGCAGGTTGTTAGTAAGTAGGTAGGTAGTAAAAAAAAAACCCTTAACTAATATATATAAACCATCCACTTACCTAGTAGTTACCTATTTTCCTACCTATCTACCTATATATGAGACCTATTTGTTACAGAATAGGTTACCAAGGTGGAACCAAATATTAACTGAGTTGAGGTTCATCCAGAACTGAGTAATAATGGGCATCCAGTGGATGATGCACTGGTGGGTGCTGGTTCACTGTGGCCCTGAAGGAAGTTAAATACTGGCCAGGTGGTTTTCCTTTTATTTATTATATTTCATATGATACCAAGTACACCCAAATATGTCAACACCCCATTTTGTGTATATAACTAGCCATCTTGTAGAACATGAGGACAAGGTTGCATTTAATATGGGCTTCAAGTACACACACCCCAAGAAAGTAACTCTCCAGCTAATTGTGTCAAATAGAAGAACACCAAAACATAAGTGCTGCTTGTCAACATCTTGCACCAAGTAGGCTGCATCCCCAAGGAGGCAACACTTGACAAGGTGTTGGCATCGTGTATTTTATAATTGCAAAAGTTGTATTTTTCACTAGGGTTTAAGCTGTATAGGTAATATCACTAATCACAAACTTTTTTATCATTTATTTAGGGTTTGAAGTGTGGAGTAAGAGGAGAGAAAGGAAAAAAAAAACTTCTTATTCAATGTTCTTCTATTCTCTTGAGCTTGGTCTAATTGTGATGTTTAGTTACTTTGTGTAATTGTTATAGTCAATGTGATGACCAGGGTTTGTTTTTTTTTTGGTAGCAAAATTTCACCACTTTGGTGTCTTCAAAAGAGGGGTTGTGACTTGTGTACAAAGGATTCTTTTGGGGGAAAAATGGCCAAAAGTGTCTATATTTTGAGGGAAAGCAAGTTGAAATGACCATGTTGAGACCATAGATTCTTCCATGTCGGCAATGTGTAGTGTGGGGTTTCCCAAAAAATTCTAATTTTCTCTCTAAACTGTAGTCAAATTCGGCTAAGTCTTCTTCTCCACGATTGCCATCCACTTACCTCATAAAATTGGTGCTAAAAAAATTTAACTAAAAAAAAATTAAATTAAATAATAAAAAGCCCCTAGTGATGACACTTTTTGATGAAGTTGTTGGAATTATTGTAATACTTGATGTGATTACAATATTAATGCTAATCAAACGACATTACTACACTAAATACATTTTACTAGAGGTCCCTCAATATGGCCATCAAAAATTTGAATGCAACTTTCCAGTACCAAGTTAATAACTTGATATGTACATCATCATTAGACAATATGCTTGAAAACATCTCATCTCCATAGGTGCGTGCAAAAAACCCAATCTGCATATGTGCACCATAGGGTTTGCACCACAAATTTTGCACACCTATGTATGTATTTAGTATCAATTCAAAATGTTGTGAAGATTATATGAATGTTGTTAAATTACTTGTCTCTAGCATATACATGAACATTAGTCCACATTTCAAATCTCCTACAATTATCAAAATAGCGCAAGTAGTTTCCAACCTTCATTTAACATTCCTTTCTATAGCTTGCAAAAAAGATATGGAAGAGGTGGCGGCGGCGAGAGTTTCAAATGACCACAAAAGAAGGAAAAAATCACTACCCAATTTTTCAGTTGTAAAATCATGAGAAGGAAACTTTGCTGTGGATTTAGTGTACATAATTCTCAAGAGCATCTGGCATCAATTGTGGATTGCTAGTTGTGTGCATCCTTGCTCTCTTCAGCTCACTTGCATGCCTAGAATTTAACTAAGTGGGTTGCTGGCAGGGATGTTGGGTCCATGGGTAAAGGGAGAAGATGCTGCTTCTTGTTGGCCTGGTTGTCCTCTGAGGATGGAGTTTGCTGTCTAGAAGTGAGTTTTTTCTTTTCCAAACTTGGGTTGCTGCCACATAGTTGCATCTATATTCTTCATGTTGGAAGAGTGCTTTTTTCATGTATTGGAAGAACTGCATGATCATGTAGTGAGCCAGATGTGGTGGATGCATCAAAATTGCTTGATCTATGCAGATCTGCCCTTGTTATTGCTTCTTTACTTGCAGGATCATGGATGGAGTTGGAGAGGTGTGTGCACTTTGATGGACATGAGTGTGCACACTTGAGTGCTACTTCCTTGGTGATTCTGTGTGCACTAGATGGCAAGGAGTACGTCCACAGAGCTCCCAGGAGAAAGAAAATTTGAATTATGATCATCTTCTTTTGTGAAGCCTTTCTGGTCCACCCAGCTGTATATGCTCCCAAGGATGAGCTCATAATCCAGCACTCTAGCCAGCTCCAGCCACAGTCATGGGATGCCTAAATCAAAGGTAAATTGCAAAATTCTTCCTACAATAATAGCTTGTCTTACACTGCATCAGTGTAAGCTTGCTGACCTTCCCAACTCTATGAGTGAAGTGTGCAGCCTCAACAGCCCTTTGTAGCCGTATCAAAGCCCCTCCATGTACCAGGTAAACTGTATCATAAGCTGTAAAGCACCAGCAGAGAATGTTTAGTGTATTTGCAGGCCACAACCTGATCACCCAATGGAATCTTTCCTCCACAAAAGGCATTTCAAAAAAAAAAAAGTGTTCACTCTGGTGGGCATTTTGCTTTTTGAAATGCTCAACCTCTTTTTTCTTCTTCTTTTTTCCTCTGCTGGTGCTTTATATGTCAAGGTAATGCCCTCAGAAAGCGGCGTTCCTTAGGAAGGTGTGTGCTTATTTTGGGAACACCCTGGGCTCTTTGGATGTTAGTCTACACAAAACATGCATAGATCACAAGACAGTAGGAGTGAGAGGTACCTTACACCTACAAGAGCCGTCTTATACCTACTTCTATGTAGGTCTAAAGGTGTATTCACATTTGGTATTAAGGACTCTAGTATTAAGTCTCCTAACACCAAGCTAGTCATTTAGGACCTAAACCTATTTACGGCGAAGATTTTATGTTAAGTTAACATTCACTTAATATTAAACAATCACCCATTTAAAATTGGGTGCCACCTAAGATGCCACCTAGATTTTCTCTTAACACTGACTTAACATTAGGTGTGAATGCACCTTAAGAGAGGCCTACTTAGTAGTAGGTCTAAAGAGGCCTCTTGTAGGTAGGTGTAAGGTGCGGAGTACTTTTTTGAGGAGGCAATATTTATGGAGTTCAGTTGAAAAAACCCTAATGACAATCCAGAGCTCATAATGCAAGATCTTTGTTTGGCACAATTCATTGACCAAAGTTCCACCCAACAAGGTTGTTGCATTATTTGATGCCTTGTAGTTAGTTCTTTGTTGGACTTGATGTTCATGGCACACCCCAGGAAAGAATGTACTTAAGATATTATTTTGTTAAAGCAGCCATAGGAAATAGTAGCTTCTTAATTCTATTATGCACTAGGTGGGATTGCAATATATAAAAGCAAGAAAGCTGTGAGTCCCAAGGCTAGAAGGATGAGCAGTCAAAGCTTTCCTTTCGAGAGCCATAAAGCAAAGTTTGGAGAAATTTTGAGGTGGAATTGGATGGCACATTGTACCCATAAATATTACTCCTAGGAAAAGAGGAAGGATCTTATGCCTAACTCCTTAAGTGGGACGGATCTCACACCTTTAGAGGCATAAGATCCCTATGCCTCATTCATCTTAAGGAGTAGACATGTGTAAGAACCCTCTCCCTCCTATGCCTCTTGATGGATAAAGTCCATGAACTGTTTAGGTTCATGATGAAGTTCGGCTCATGCGTTATGATGGATAAAGTCCATGGTTGATGGGCATTCCCAAAATGCCAGTGCATTGTGATAGCATGTTGCATAGGATGTTGTTGTAGCTTATTCTAGCTTGTTGTGATGTTGTTTTGATGGTGTAGTGGAGTAAGAGGTAATTGAAGTAAAGCCACCGGCCCCCTCCCCCCAAATTGGGGAACCTTTCTAAGTATTACCCCTTTCATGTTTGTGTGTGTGTGTGTGAAAGTAGAGCATGTGGTAATGACCTTGTAAGGCTCTTGGTCAATCCCATTATTTCCATGTAATTGAGTTTGGTTAAAGAGGAGATGCACTACTATGACCGAACAATGGGTCACCACACAACCTGTTGTGTGTGTTTAATTTTTGCAACCGTCATTTGTTTTGGCTGCGCATTACTCTCCATTACTACAGGGAATGCATGGCGGTTGCTTCTGGAGGATTGTGAAGGCTGATCACACATGAGTGGGGCAGCGCGGATTATGGTGAAGAGTGGAGCTGCATTTATGTGTTGAGGCGGTTGGAACGACGGCGGCTGAAGAGGGAAAATGACAAGGCTAAGAAGAAGGCTGGTGAGGCAAAGAGGGAGCTTCATGAGCAAGTCCTTGAGTCTGCAGAGTGGGTAGTAGATGGAAGATCAGTGCAGATTGTGGTAGACGACTTAGAGATGCGTAGATAGGAGATGAGATCTATTCATCGATAGAGTTTTTGGTTGGTTACAGATACTTTCCGCTACGCTGGTAACTCAGCCAAGTGGCTGCATTTGTTCTCTAGAAAGCATCATCTGAAGTAAGGAACATAATGGGATTTTAAACCAGAGATATGTTGAATGTGTCTACATGAGAGCCAGATCCTTTGAGGGGTACTGGTAGGTTTGAATTCAGTTGAGTTTGCATCAGAGGTTCCTGTATGAATTTGGACTTGCGAGATCACATCTCATAAGTCTCCAGTCAAGAAGAGTGATGTGAGGTTGCATTTGCTGCATTCTGTAAGTTTTTGACTTGAAAGGCTATGCCTTGTTAGATGTTCGATCGGTGATAAATCTGCTAGGGACCAAGAGCATGTAGTCATGGAACGTTTTGTGAATGAAGGATTAAGTTCTAAATTTTGTGACCAGAGCTGTTAATGCTCTATGAGAGCAAGCTGTGTACATCTAAAAAAGTCGTGAGTGTACGTAGGTGAGTTCTTGTACGAAGAATGAGAAGGAGAGATCAGGGGTTGTTGTCTATTACAGAACCTCAGAAACTTAGATTATGTGTAGATCCAGTAGGGTAACAGGGTGATTGTTTTGGTTTCACACCCTCCTTTTTGGTTACACTACCATTATGGCATATTTTCTTTGTTGTTTGTGTGTGGTAGAAGCTTGTTTTTTAGTTTATTACAGTAGTTGGCATTTGGCGAACAAGTCATAATTGGCCCACAAACTAGTTTTTTTTGTGGAATGTTTTCATCATTTTGCAAAAAATATTTTAAAAATTCACTTGAAAATTAAAATTTGGGGACAAAAACCAAAAATCACAACAACTGCCTACAATATAATGGGGGGCTTTAGATTTTATACTTTCATATTTTGAATATTGTCAAATTTGGCCAAATATACTTGTGAACAATACACTTGAGCAACATCACCAAATTGGAAGAAAAAAACATTGCCACAAACCTTCATTATAGTAATATTCATTGTTGGGTATAATTACCACCCACTAACACAGGTGGCCAAAGGGATTTTTAAAAAAATTTGAATGTTGTTAATTTAGATTATAACCATGTCTAATACCTATTGTAATTTTTTTTTTGTCTTGCTAACCTTGTAGTTTTCAATCACTAGTGGGATAATGGCAAATTACCAAGTTTCTTAGGTGTCCCCTAACTTAGGAAATTTGTAGGTAGTTTCTTAGGTAAGCCCTATGTAGCCTCATGTATAGTTTTCAAGTGTCCCTTGAACCCTTAGGTAGTTCTTAAATATTCCCTAATCAACCTCCTAAGTAGACTTTAAATAGTTTCTTATGTAAGTCCATAAGTGGCCCTTAAATATCCAAATAACCTCTCTTATGTAACCGCATAAGTAGCTCCTAGGTATCCCTTAATTTCAAAAATCTTTTTATAGTCCCTTAGGTAGACCGTGTGTAACCTTCCAAAAGGTTGTTAAGTAGCACTTAAAACAATTATATGTAACCCCTCATTTGGGCTTTTGATAGTTCTTATCCTAGGTAGATAATTCATAGGTAGGTAGGTAGGCCATGTAAGTAGGTAGGCCTAACTTAGTTGACCCCTTATTAGGTAACCCCCTAGTTTAATGTAATTAAATCATATTATGGTTAGAAATATGATTATGGTCATAAATTTTGAGGACTTCATTTTTAGTTTTGAAGATTGGTCCTCACTTCTCTAGATATTATGGATAGCTCAAAAAGGGAGGATGAGCGGTAAAGTCAAGATCAAAATGAGGCTTAAACTAAAGATTATTTTATGAATAATGTTAATGTTTCTAATATATTATGGAAACATGGTATGATTAGGATTGAGTTTATCGAAAATAAAATATTGAATAAAATGTTCAATATTGAAAGTACTATTACAATAATGGGTTTTAACAATACTTCAATAATGGGGTATTTTGCATGTGCATCACATAATAAACACAATCTTTGCATGAAAGGAAGTAAAACACTATAAGTTTTGGGTGGTACACATAAGACTTTAATGGGTTTTTACAATACTTCAAAAATGGGGTATTTTGCATGTGCATCACATAATAAACAAAATCTTTGCATGAAAGGAAGCAAAACACTATAAGTTTTGGGTGGTACATCTAAGAGGGCAAACCTTTTTGTAGATGAAACTTGTTTTTTTGGTCAAATAATAGTTTACATTGCCTAATTGTCTTGCCAACCCTAGTTCCCAATTTAATTCATTGGGTAGTTTAACGCATAATTTGTACTTGAATTTCAAATCATTGCAACATGTGTAAACCAAAAATGTTTTTGTTTTGAATTCAAGACTCAATTTTCCCACATTGTTAGCTAACATGAACTACTTTCCTCAAGGACAAAATCCTACAAAATATTTTTTTTGTTGAAATGTGTTTAAATTCATGATTTAAAACAAATTGTACTTGTTGTGACCCCAAAAAATGTTGCGTTATACTATAATGTAAATGTGTAAATTATAAATATCCCATAAAAATACTTTAAAAAAAATTAATCAACAAAAATCACTAATTACATTATTTTAAAAATGTTTTTGAATATTTCATACCCATTAGATCCATTTATTTTGCAAATTGGTCCAAAAATGCACAAGAAATATTGTTAAACAAGTTCATCAAAAATCTCAACATCAACTTAAGTAAGCATTTATCACAATGGAAATTAAACAATAGTTTTGTTTTGGAATGACTCCTATTAACCAAATTGGACCCAGGTGTATTGACCTTTTCAAAATTCACTCAATATTACAATGTGTGTTCAACAACACAAGCCACATTTGTCTTTATAATTGACCTTCAAAAGGATCAATTATGTGAATGTGCATTAATGCTTTCAAGTTGTTGGAGTAATCCAAGAATGCACATTGATATTATTATATATTTTTAAAAAGAACTCAAAACAATTTGAGAACATCATCATTACATTGGTCATTGTATGGAAAGAAAGATAATGAGAATCTAACACAGTGGAATGTAAAATCTAGACCATTAAAGTCAAAACCATTTCATGAAAGTTGTTAGAATCTTTTTTTCATTTACCCCTTTGGGGCAATAATTACTTGGGTACGCTTGAAAAGAAATTAGGAGAAAACCACATTTGATTATGTTGTTGAAAGTTGAAAAGGAATTTTAAGCAAAAAAAAAAATGTTTGAAGTGATAATTCCTATTTACGAACTCCAATTTTTAAAAATAACAATAATTGTAACCATCTTTAGTGTTCATCACTTTTTGTTTTTAGGTCCTATTTTTTTCATTTTTTGGTTGACATTTCTCATATAATTTCTTGTTAGATGGCCACACAAAGATTATATTATCATCTCGTGGATCTAGGAATTCAACTTTTACATGGACATCACCATGAAGAATGACCAAAGGTTGTTTTAGGATGAAATGGGGATGTATCTAGAATTTTTTTTGTGTGTTATCGATGGTGCAAAACTACTTTGTGTTGTTAATGTGGGTTCATGGTGCCTTTATTGTTAACATTTAAAAAGCATGTTGTCACACCAAACAACTTGTGCAATGGCCTGACTTAATGTTGAAGGATTTGGCAAAGTGAATAATAAGTCATTCACATCACTTCGTAATCCAAACTAAAATTGACTTACGAGCGTTGTCTCGTTCCATGAAATATTGTAAGCTAATTACCTGAACTATGATGCATATACCGTAGCTAAATGTGATCATTGACAAAAATATTCTATTTTGATGCTAGATGTGCGTTTTTTGTCTAAATCTCCAAAAGTGGCATTGAATTCTTCCAAAAACGTTTCAAAGTCATTGAACAAGGATGATTGATGCTCCAACAAAGGTGTGACCTAAACAAGGGCCATGTTTGATAATAAGGTGCCAATGAGTCCAATTTGAGCTAGGCCAATTAGATATTAATGAAGATGAAGGTGGATGACCAAATGCACTTGGTTGACAAAACTTCGAAACTTTGAACATGTGTTATCAAACTTGTCAGGTAGGCTAATTTGTGGCTCCTATGGTTAAGGTTGTCTTGTCGAAATGTATCCCAAAGAAGTCGAAGCTTGATTGGTTTGCAAATGAACAACATATTCACAAAGTGCTTGATTTTCTTATTCAAGACTTTAAAGGATAACAATGACTTCTTCTATGTATATAAACGTGATTATGAACATTGTGAAATATGACACCAATAAGACCTATGGGTAATCCACAACTTTAATCAACAAGAAGTGAATAATCTATGAATTTTTTAAAAACTTTTCTTTTAAGGAAAAGGGGTAATCCACATTCAATTCCAAAAAGAATCTAACTCCTAAGTGACTTATAGACGCAAAAATAGATGTAGGCTTGATGGAATTTGTTCAAACTATTAAGGACATGAATACCCACAAGGGCAAAGGCTAAAGGAAAGGTTTTAATTTAATTTTCAAATAAAGAACAAAACAAAATTATGTGATTCAAAAAAAGAACACAAGAATGAAGAACAAAAACACAATATGTGCAAGACTAACATGAAAATGAATCTTTATTATGCTAACATATGCAAACATGAACATGAAAAGAACATGACAAGGCTATGGTGTAAGATCATGCCTAAAATGAATGTTAAACAAACCTAAGGAAATGAAGGTTCTATTTCTATTTATATCCCTTTGGGGACCTACTTCAAAGAAGTTTCTAAAGAGGTTTTTATGTGTGCATTGAATAAAGAAGCTTCTTGAGAACCTTCCTAATTGAGAATCAACTATGAGTTATTGAAATTTAATTAAAAGTTGATTAGGACTTAACTAAAAGTCAACTAGGAATTAATTAGAATTTCACTTGGAGTTAATTTGGATTTACCTAAAAGTTAACTAGAAATTAATCAAGAGTTAATTAAAAATGAATTAAGGCTTAACGAAGAGTGAACTATGAGTCAAGTGAAAGTGAACTAAAACTTAATTAAAAGTTAGGTACAAGTTTATTACAAGTCATGGATGATCATTCAAATGAATGAACTCCAGCATTAACATTTATGATAGTATGTAGTTTAATTATGTAGGTATGTCCTACCTACCTAATTTCACCTACCTATTTAATTTTACCTATGTATTTAGGTAGGTAGGCATGACTTACCAACCAACCTACCTATGCTTATGCATCAACCTATTTAACTACTTGAATAGATATTTATATATATATTTAAAATATAAAATTTCTATTAATATGCCATGTGGAAATTTTTGATATTGACATGTGTCACAATATAAAACCATGTAAATTGAGAAACTATAATGGATGGTGGAAATCAATATTTCCAAAAAAATCACCCAAAAATCCCCATAGTGCCACGTGTCAAATTTTGATGGATTGATGAAAGTAATGTTAATATGATATTACCATGGTAGTTGAAAACTAGTTGCATTAGAGTTGTACAATAGTTGTTCTAACATAGTTGTAGCTAAGTTGTGTGCATATGTATACATTTTCTCATACAATGAATTGCATCTATTGTAACTCATGCAACTTGTCCAACAACATTCAAAACCATAGAAATATGTTGAGTTGTGATGAGTTACAAATGGTCATTGCAACTCAAAAACCCAATCGCAAGGTTAGTTGCAAATCACCCCATTATTTTATAATGATTAGATATTTCACCTTGTTTTTGTTCTAACATTTGCACACACTCACCCAATCTATTGACTTGGGTTTTCATATTAGTGTGTTGTCCGTAGCACCACTCTTCCATATTTTTTCAAGCTCCTTCCATCACTTCCTTCACCTTCATTTTTTGGTGATCCACCAAATTGTCATATAAAATTACCTTCATGGCATTTTGGGTGGCCACTTGCTTCCAATTTGGGCCTCTCATCTTTTGTGCTATTGGAATAGTTTGGAAATTTGTAACCCATTGTTTGTAATTTGCTTGTAGCTCATTAAATTCTTGCAACAAAGTTACATTTACTTTTTCCAAGGTTGCATTTTCTTGCTTTAGTTGTGCAACTTCCTTAGTTATAAATTGTAATTGATATAGGTGTGATTTGTGCCCTTGTTCCTTTTCCATATGGTGCTTTGAGTGTATTCAAACCAACTCCTTGGCATGATTTAGTTCTTTTTCCACCTTATTTTCTAGATCTTGAACCATCTTTCTATGCATTTTCTTCCAATTGTTCTTTTTAGCCTCAAGTTCCACCAAACTATTTCATTGTACAACCTCTTACATCTTTGCTAAATCCTTGGTGGTTCGAATGAGTTGACCTTTCATTTTTTCCATTTCTTATTGTTGATGGCACTCCCAATCCCTGGTGTGTTGTGTTGTTGCCATTATAATCTTTCAAACATCTTCCCAAGTTTGAAATAAATTGCATCTAGGTGTGCACAAGGACTCTACCAACATATTCATATGCACTTGTTGATCGACAAGATGAATATCATAGGCAAACATGTTGAAATCAAATTGCATCATTGTGTTAGTTGGCATGGCAACATCGATTTGCATACAAACATTTGCTAGCATGTCACTAACCTTTGGTTTTTCAATGTCCATTTGCATTGCAATATTAACTTCTTTGGTTTGCAAATCCAAGTGTGTTGGTGTTTGTTCCTTATTGGAAAATGTTGGCTTTTTATCTTCAGCTTGCACAACCATCATATCGACACGGTGCTCTCAACATGTTGCTTGTGGGCACATTGCCATTAAGGTAAAAATCCCTACTTTAGTTGTGTTCCCTGGAAAAGTGGTTGTTGGATGAACATCCCCCTCTTTCAATGATATTGTTGATATCAAATCTAGAGCATATTTGGCATTGGTTGTTTCTTTATGATTTCAAAGGTTTAAGGTTGAAAGGATTTGTTGTTTATAATTTCTGAAAAATTATAGAACTTATACTTGAAAGGATTCATCCTTTTCAATTTTCATGAACTGTATTTTTGTGCACAAAGTAAGCTATAGCACACGATGCCTTCTAAAGCCTTTGAACTTCAAATATAAACTATTTTTTCATGGTTTTTGGCACATGTACCAAATGTGTAGTTCGACTTTAGGTCTTGGTTTTACATCATTGGGTTTGCCCAATGTGACTCCTTTCTTTGGGTCTGTATTTAGCTCTAGGCAATCTAGTTTGTCGAGTCTTATTTTTATTTATGGGTCATCAAATTGATTAGTTACAAGTAGCACCCATGATGGATCAATTGAAACCATTGATGCATCAACTCTAGGTGTTTCAAGTTTTGTTAAGGTTGGCACCTTTGCTTTGTTTGGTTTTTCAAGTAGAAAAAGAAGATCAATCCTTGTTAATGGTGCATATGCATCAACTTTTGTTACTCAAGGTTTCAATTTTGGAAAACCAACAAATAAGAAGAATAAAAAGGTAGATATTAAGAGGGTAATGGGCTACCCAGTTTCCTTGGGTTGAACCTTTGGTAGCTCATGTAGGCAAAATCCACATGATGTGTTGCAAGGTTTGTTCCATGGTTGAAGGTGAGGAAAAACTTCTAAACCTTAAATTGAATGGTTTGTAAAAGCATGAAGGAAAAAAAGAAAGGATTAGTTATTTGTACATGAGTTTTGGTGGGTGTTTATTATATCAACAATGATAACCAAAACCAAAGAAATGAAAGGATTTATGCTACTTGGGGTATAAACTTTATTAGAGAGCTAGTGGTTATGGAGGGAAAACTGAAAAATATAAAAATTTGTCCAATTTGTGGCAATTTTCCATATGTTGAAGCAAACCCATGATTGATTTTGAATGTATTTGAAGTTTGTTTAACTTTTTGAAAGTGCACCCTATACCTAATAAACATTACATGAATTTAAGTGGCTGGGATATGGCAGTTGTTATGCACAATGTCATTTTGAAGCAAAATGCATTGTTGGTCTAACATGCTAAATTCATTTTAATTTGTTGTGATGAGGTCACCATTCTAGACAACTACTCTTGGATTTGTGTTCACATTTATGTTATTGATAATTGGCACATGGTGCCAATTCTTTTGAATCTTGAAATAATTGTTGATGGAGGTACATTTAACAACTTTACAATTATAATTATATATATATATGGTGTAATGTCAAAATTTAACCTTGTTAATTTGAAATGGTCTGCTTTGGGGTTGATGGTGAATTTTTTTCCAAGGCTTGAAGATTGGTGCAACCATCAAGTTGATTAATAAACACTACTTTTTCCTTCTAGGGATTCATTGGATGGCACATCAAAACTTGTAATCTTGTTGTCCAAACTTTATCATTTCTGATGCTTGTTGGAAAGATTTAAAGGTTTAACTTTTTCTATGTACACTTACTATAGTTCGTCCCCAAAAAGGCGTTTGGAATGCATTAAATTGGTTGAAGTAATTTGATGTGTTACTAATAGTTGGACCACATGAATGGATTATGTTTCTTTTTATTTCAAGGAAAAAAATTACATGTTGCAAAAAATTGATAAGTGCATTAGAATTGTCATGTCCATGATCATTAAGGAGGATTGGGCAATTCTACATGCCAAGATGTAAAAATCCAATGCATTTTTGTTGCAAAAGGTTTGATAATTGAAGTTGATAAAAGATTTTTGGCGAAGGAGTTCATGAATGTTACTAACATTATTTACCCTCAATATGGGGTACAACTAGAAGCTACCTTAACATTCCATGAACATCTGCAAATTCTAAAATCACATTATTATTATCACAAAATAACTCAACTAGATGGCAAATCACATGTGCCTTTACTAGATCATGTTTTATTGAAAAATAATTTAATTTCTTATGACCACCATGTAGTCTAATAATGAAGTTGCCATGAAACCCCCATTCGATTACAATCCAACAATTCAAATTTGGAGAAGGTTTGCATTTAGTGTGATTTTTGAAAGAGAATTTTTTTGAATATTTCAAATTTGTTGAATTTGCAATTTGGTGAAGATGAACATACATTTTTTACTATCACTTTCATGAAGTTCAATGAGGAATCATCTAACAACTAATTTGGATTTGGTTGTTAGGATATATGCTCAAGAATTTTTTATTTTGCAAATGTTTCCATTCCATGCTACCATCACATATTGGAATGAAGCAAAATCCCAATATGGGTTGGAGCTATAAAATATTGGAGTAATTTTATGGGAAGACAACCTACATGGGGTGTTCATGAATCTTACCTCTTGCATTTAAACAAAATCATGTCTTCAATACTATATATTTTCATATTCAATAATGAATTTAGTTAGGGATGTTGGTATTAATGTTTTTTATTTTGTTGGTCCACATTCCATTGCAACATGGAAATATCTTCTTTTAAACTAGGGTTCAATTCCCTTCGATGATATTGCATTAAATCTATTGTCACAAAAACTTTGTGACTAATGCATCTTCAATTCTAAGTTTTAGGAATGTATCAAAATTTTAGGTATTTCTTTATATTTTTATGTCACTTGTTGTATCTACACTCATTAGTCCAAGATTCACAAATTTTCCAAAGCCTGTGTGGTTGGAGGTTCAATGAGCTTTTTGATGGATATCAAAATTTCTTATGCTCTCATAAGGATCATCATTGGTGTGTCAAAACCTTTGATGAATGGTTTTTTTATTCTTCATGTAGGTGCTATTTTTAGTGGCCAAATGACACACAACATGGTGCCCTCACTAATGTTGTCATGTCAAATGTACTTGTGCTTTTCGATATTTTGTGGATGAGGGGAGAATAACGAAGTTATGCTTTACAATGTGGGCCTTTATGGAGGATGTCAAAATCAATTTGCCCAACGCTTTTTCTTTTGGTTTTCTTGGCTTCAAAGAAGAAAATTCTTGTCCATTTGGTGTAAACATCTATTATGAACCTTTCAATGGAGAGAGTGCATGTTAGTAAAAGCATTAAGAATGTTCGTAACTAGTCCTAGCTTCCTTGTAGAATTTCCATATTCTATAACATAGCTATATACTCAAACCATCATGTGCCCAACATGTTACAATCCATTTGCTTAATATTTAGTTAAATTTTCAATCCAAGCTACTTGAGTGAATGGGCATGTTTTTGTGAGAAGGCTATGTCTTTCTGATGACATTGCATTTACATAAAATTCAACTGTGGTATTTTGAGTCTTGAGTCTAGCGGATTGTGTGTGTGAATGTTGAGCATGTATGTGTATTCTTGTGTACCCAATACATAATGGGTAAATGATATTATATGTTTAGTGGTCATCAATCTAATAATTGTGATTTTTTTTGGTTATAATTCATGCACACGCGCATTGCTAAACACCATGTAATCTTCATATAACAATTTAGGTATTAACTTTATATAAACCTACATGCATGCAAGAATCTAAGAAGCATCCCAATTGAACAATTGAATGTTTTGAAAGCATGCAATGAGTGAGTGTGACTATATGAAAAAATCTCATGTATGAAAATCATGCAACTCTTGAATTGGATGCTCATGTATTTTGTAGCAATATTACCATCAAATTGCTAAAACCTTGACCCTTCTCTTGCAACCTTGTTTCTACCACTAGTGTCCATGTTGCCACATACCATGAAAATTGAACTAAACTCTCGCCATCATTATACGCCAAAAAATAAAATAAAATATATTCATGCAATCAATATTTTCACTTGGTATTTTGCCATCTCAATTTGCATAGCATAAAAGATAGGGGCCAATTTAGCAACAATGAAAAAGCCAAAAAAAAAAAAAAACACGGATCTATATAAGTTATTAAAATTTGGAAATTCAATGATATTTCACTAGTAGGTCATCTACTAGTTTAAAAAAAAATCATAATAAATTGGTAGATTACCAATAACTCAGTTGATAAGTGATGGATTTTGAATATTTGGCCAACACTTGATATTTACTGATGGTTCTTAGAATGAAGGACAAATACTATAATTTATAATACAATAACCATTAATAAAATAACCACCAATAGCTTAAAACGAAATAACCACCAATAGCCATTAAAAAAAATGTCAAAAAACTGGGTTTGATTATATAATCATGGTTCTCAAAAGCTATGAAACAATCAAAGAAATAGAACTGTTAATTCCTTCATGAAAACCACCTGTTCTTTAAGGTTTACAAAATAATTGGAACTGGCAGTTCTTTGATTCTGATTTTTTTAAAAAATAAAATCAAAATGGGTAGTTCTTTGATTTTGGAATATTTAAACAATTGGAACCAATCGGTTCTTTAAAAATTCAAAGAACCGTGTGACATTAGTATTTACTAGTGTTTGGGTGATTCTTGGCTTTTACAAAGATCCTCTGGTTCTGGTTCTAAATAATAAGTTGGAATGGTTTTGGTTTTGGATTCGGGTTATTTTTA